>Ga0126342_10007164_pt1 | contig 19877 bp, 15 predicted proteins | sample Cyp1metagenome_FD_92528 | JGI IMG/M metagenome (GOLD analysis project Ga0126342, IMG submission 92528) | Coral microbial communities from Lord Howe Island, Old Settlement Bay, Australia - Cyphastrea 1 metagenome | ecosystem: Host-associated > Invertebrates > Cnidaria > Coral ... | reverse complement strand
TTCCAAAAATATGTCAAGATTCCAAATGATTCCAAAATATACAAGATGATCAAGGATGATCAAGGATGATCAAAGAATTGTTGTGGGAAATTGGTTCTGCCAATACTTCTCTATAAAATTGAAAAACATGACATACATCCAAAGAGAACATATCCCACTGTAGAATCGCGGTCCCTAAGACTCTCTGCTGACTAGTCCTCAGTGCTGTATTCAACATGAAATCTCTATAGAATCAGAGGCTGTAAGCGTTGACGTTGGGTAGGTACCCCTTATTAAGTCAGGGGGTTAAAATGCACCATTTTCCTGGCCCCAACGTTCTCAATTCTGTAGAGGAAATTCCAAGGGGGATGTTTTGGGTTCAGTCAATTTTTAATAAAACGGCACACTACTACATGTTTTTTTTCAGAACAGTAGTGTTTTTGCGTTGGATGAAAAAGATAAGGACCAAATCATCACATGTGGAATTAGCACGCTGCTGTATGTGGGATTCCAGTTGTCACAGCTGTCATTTGAAAATATGGTGGGTTTGCCTACCTTGTGACACAACGTTCTCACAAGAGATCAAGAACCAAACTGACCTGTGAATTTGTCATTGTTCCTACCGCGGTGTATCTATGTATTATTTTTTTGTTTTTGTGCCAAATGGCATCGGTTCGGCCATATTGCCGCGACATAGTGCAATCGAGCCTTGTAAATCATCATAAACCATGGTTTCAACAGGAGGATCAAACTGGCAATTTGCTCTCAACCACCGGTTCCCTAGGGATCACAAATACTTGCACAAAACCTGCCCCATCCATCATCATACAGTATTATAAAAAAAAAATCAACAGTTCTACAATGTTTACGCGGCAGGGTGTTCTACAATAGTTTTTGTTCATTTTAAAACGCCGGCCCGGAAACCTCAGAGGGGGAGCGCCATTCTAGAACTTTCCAACTTGAGGGTATCTAAATACCGGTGTTTTTGCGAGGCACTGGCCAAAACACACGTTAAATATTGTGATTTTTCCTACCCAAATGTAAAAACATCGTAAATACCGTGGTTTGGGTGTTCCGAGGCGCAAAAAACAGCGGACTTTACGGGAAAAAAAAAAACACCACTTATTTGACGATTTCCAACCACTACGAGACTGAGAAAAAACTGCAGGAGTAACAACAACAACAACCACCACCACCACCACCACCACCACGAGCAGAACAAGAACAAGAACAAGAACAAGAACAAGAACAAGAGCGGACTTGAGCGGACTTGAGCGGACTTGAGCGGACTTGAGCGGTTAGGGAAGAGGGAAGCTGCACAAAAGATCACTGTACATATATGTCCTTTGCCATGGCGGAGTAGCCCCGCTTGCCGCACCGAACCCTTCCACTCATTGCCATGTGTCTTTGACAGCTTTCTTTGCATGTGATTCTATCCAAAAACATCCTTCTGCTCAACACTGGTAATGTGCACACACATGAGACATGTTTGCTATCTGCCCTCCTCTTTTCCGCGGCACTCTGCCCTTCTCCAGGGACTTGATCACACTTTCGGCCTATCTCTGCTGCTCTGGGCAACCCTCAGCTTCCCTACAATACCAACCATGTTCAAACCTTTGCTGCCAACACAAACTCCTCAGCTTGACAGCCACGAACGCCTCCAACCCGAAGTTCCGAAGGGCATCGCCAGTGTGCGAAGCTCTACAAATTTACAAATGCCTACATCATTTTGGTAGCTGGTGTGGGGGGTTAACCCCTACCATAACGTAGAGAAAATGCAGATGGGGATAAATATGTTCCATCAGCATGTTGGCAAAAGACTGCAGCAAGAAGAGTTTTTAATGAAATTATCAAAGCATGGGCTGGTGAATTTCATACCATACAGTCCATCATGGCGTTAACATATGTTTTATCAAATTAATGAACCGTTCATTCATCCATGCATTAAAGCGTGTCTTTCATTCTTGCATTCGTTCACTCTTTAACGCATAAAACCTAACATCTGTTTTTGTCATCATGTGTTGTATTCCCTTTTTGGGTTCAAAACACCTTACTAGGTGTTGATGTTTCGACCATGTTTGAACTCCTCACCATTGCAAAAGAACGATCTTTGTATGTTACACAGGGGGTGGTGAGGCCCCGATCATAGAGAGTTGGCAGCCCAATGAGGCTACAACAGCGCTTGGTCCTCACCGACATGCACAGACATGGTCCACATAAAGGGTGTGCTACGTTTCAAAAAGTTGTCAAACAAGCCCTGCGAAAACGTAGTTTCGTGCTGCTGTCTTCCCATACTGTTTTATTGAAGTTTGTCATGCCACACATGCCGCGAGACGCATATGTCAATTTTGTTTAATTCATTCCAGCGCATGTTTGTTTATCTGCGGCCTCATTTGCAACATGCACTGCCGCATTGGTGATAAGAGTTCAAGCATTTGTATATTCAGGTGAAATAAAATGATATATAATGATTTCAATATGATTTCCGTATATGTATACGATTGTATACGGCTCCTTTTGTGAAGGAGAACCTACTGCACCTGCTCTGCGACATTGGATCAAACATCACATGATCTTTGTTTTGTTTCTCCTGCGCTGACCTTGCGACTCTTGCTGCATTTTTAGCATGGTTTCCTTGTGTGATTTCGCACTGCTCTAGTTTTTGTTGCGACCTTTTTCCGTGGCTGGGTGTACCAGACCCCTCACTATGAATTTGATGTCGGATTTTGATGCTCCACATTCCATGAGACACACGCCGTGACAGCCCCATCCAAAACCGTCTTAATTTTCAAACATCACCGCGGCTAGAGAAAAAACGTTGTGAGAACAAAACGGCTGAAGCAAATGCCAAAAAAAACTCATTGATTTCCGTGACATCCAACGTGTCCGTTGCCTCGGCGCTTTGTTCGTTCGGATGATCAGACCGCAGCGGCACCGGAATCCCTGGGATATTTGTCGGTCATCATTGGAAACGCTGTTGTCCGGGAATTGTTGCTGCCAAAACCAAGCCAATTACAACAAGAAGACCCACACTTATGTTGAAAGAGTGACATTTACGGTTTTCCACATTTTTTAGGCACGTGGCATTGAGATTTTGTTTGGTCAACCGGTCCTTCCGAACATCGACGCTGAAGAAACTAGATGCCAGTCCCTTGACCTTTCAGGACCGTAAGAGGCAACGCATGTGGTCGTGCATTCATAAAACGCAAGATGGCCAGGGATTGTTTATCGGCTAAATTAGCTTCAAAAAATATGGTTGATGTCCCAAATGTTTCCAGGGGTTTGTTCCATGATGAGGAATCTTGATAAGAAACTTCACATGTGAGAAGAACAATTGCGATTGGTTTCATTTCGTAGGTTTCCAATTTGCCTCGCGCATGCCTGATCAACGGTGTTTTCACTGCAATCCTTGAGGGTCTTGGTTTCGTTATGCCAGAAATGGGAATGGGATGGAGGCAGCTGACTAAGGCTATGGCGGCACCCAGGGTGTTTTTTGAAGGAACTCAGGACTTACTCCAAAACACCCTCGGCTCAACATTGGGCCGTAGAAAAAGCACCTTGAGATATTTGAGATGGTCGGGTCATGGCGGGTCATGGCGTGTCTTTGACGTTGATGTGGTGGGGGGTAGACAAAGAATGCCTGGCTAGGTGTTGCATTTGATCGAAAGGATGCTGGATTGCAGGCGAGGCAGATATGCACGGTCAAAACACAGTACAAGTAGCAGCAAAAAGTAGGTTTTCGCGCTCCTTCGCAGCATAGGTGCGATCTTGCTAAGCACAAAAGCGAGGTCACCGAAGGAACGCGGACTGACAAAAGCGAGGACGTAGACACACAGACAAAACATACATACAGGATGCACAAGGTACCACTATTACCAACGGTTTGCCGTTCCTGGGGCTGATGATTTGTGGATGACATGAATGCTCAGGTTTCGCAGGGTGTTGCAGTCGGTGCGGCCATGGCCTTGTGTTTCTTGAAGCCCAACCTTTGTATGACATGTCAAGTCCGCAAGAAAGGGGTTCAAATGCCCATTTGATGTTTCGGTACACTGTGTCCTTGCCAACGTGGCAACTTTCGGTTTCGCAGCAATCATATGTTGCGAGTAAATCGTACAAATTCGCAGGGTTTCGGGGCCAACTAGCAAGTTGCAGTTGGGCAAGTGCCGTGGTAACGCAGGGGAGCTTATCGTGGATTAGCCGTCCTCCGGCACCCCGAGCGATCATCCGCGATGGAATAGATTGGAACCCAAGCAGAAGGGGGCTAAGAAATGTGGCAAAATGTCATGCATCAGACACTGGCTGGATCAATTTGCTGCAAGAAGTACGGCAAGATCAAACAGGTCGAAGCTCATTCTCTCTATACAAGTACAAAGGAAAAAGGCATTTACATCCATAAACTCGCCTCAAAAAAAAACGCACATACTTGCCTTCTTTCAGCCATGCAAGTTGGATGTTGAACATCCCGTCCTCTGTGAGAAACAAGACAGCATTGTGGTCACCACCACGAGCTCGTAGGGACGCACTTGATGCTACAACGTGCCACCCGAAACGTGGGTTTTAAATGCCAGGCTGCATGAAAGAACAATGGGTTGATATAGAGGCAAAATGGTGCAAATGGCGGCTTTGTGTGGTATTTTACTTTGTTGAAGATGAACCATTTGAAAATACCGTAAAACACAATATGTTGTTTGGAACGAATCTTACAATTAGATTAAATTGGTGGAGATTATTGATAGAAATAATAGCTTGAATGATGATGTAGCAGGGCAATGAATCATACAATTTGATACAAAGGGTGAGAAGGAAACCAGACCACAAGGCTGGAGTCACAATTGCCACGCTTGTGAAAATCGGAAGAGCGAAACGACGAAATTTGCTGATGGAACTATGCCGGGAATATATATATATATATATACGTATATATAATATAGAATAATATATATATACATATAATATGATATAATATTATATATATACATATAATATGATATAATATATAATGTATATACATGAAATCAAAGAGGGCGTCTGAGAACGGGGTACCTCATTCCATTCATTTCCATCACATAGTTTATCATCCCAAAATGCCCACGAACGTCAAGAAACTGAGATACCCTCTGGTGATTTAAGAGTTAAACAGGTTTCTATGATTTTCTATGGAAAATTGCCCATTTAATCCATGTTGTTCTATGATTTATGATGATTTACCAAACTTAAAAGTGGTGATTCTCGATGGCAAACATGGTGGATTCTCTGCCAGTCTCCACAGGGGCCTTGAGCAAAGATCCAGAGCATCGGTTCATCGATTTTCAGCAATGGTCGTTTTGATCAAAAAACATATCTTGGAGACTTGTTATCGTTATTACTATTATCATTGTTACTATGATTACTATCTATAATCATTCCATATACATATATATATATATAAATTCTCTACAAATATGTATATATATATATTATATAATTATATATATATATACATAATTGTATATTATTATATGTTTCAAACAAATGCAGTGCGGCACAATTCGTGGTGTGAAAAGTCAACAGCTGGCCAGGAAAAAACTTGTCCAACAAAGCCCTCCGTGGACACCGTAGATGCTGAGGCGCCACCCAGGACCACACTTAGCAAATGGTTTCTGGGATTTTCTGGGTAAGACATCAATTGTTGCTCCTTGAATATCTTGATGCACAATTTTTCAATGACCTGTTCCCGAAACCCTAAAGTCCTTTGACTATCAAGAGGGTGTTTTGCGTCAGCGACATGTTGATGTACAGGTTCGATTTTCTCTGTCTGGCGGCACAGATCAAATCAATATTTCTCACGTTCAGCGCAAAAACGGACGTTTATGTTTCCAAAAAGTGACTGGGCACTCGTTTCATGCTGCGGTTGCCGTGGCATCCTTGGGGAGCTGTTCTGCTGTTGAACGAAGACGGCTTGCAAAGCAAGGAGGCGGGCTGGTCCCGTGGAGTCAGCCATCATTGAAGGTCAACTGGTGTTTTAGAACGCAGCCTTTTACATCCGACGCGACGGCCAGTCCAACAAGGAACCCAGTTGCATCAGCCAGAAGTAAAGGAAACGATAAAGTCGCTCCCTCACCAAGCCATAGTTCGCATGCAAGACGTTTGCACAGGTCTTCGCACGCTTGCAGGTTTCAAACATCTCCAAAACGTTGGGCGTTGATCCTTTACATTGCGATGGGAACGGTACCATTCCTCTGGCCCCACACTGGAAACCCTCGCAGTCCCCATCCACAGCAGCCCTGACCTATCCACAGCGGCTCCCTTTTCCTCGAAATTTCTCCGAGCGCGTCGCATCTTTAGCCACGGGCAAAACGGGACAGGACTGGCCAACTCTCTGGAGATATCCACCAATTCCGGTACATCCTTGATATAAACTTGTGATCCGTAGCAGATATCTACCTCATTACTTTTGAGGTGTCCAACTGTTAGCATCTACTTTGGGTTAAACACTGCCGTTATTTTTTAAGAACTGCAGTATACCTTCTTTGGGGACGCAGATCCCGAGTCATATATACCCAGTTCGATTGGTGAAATCCCCATGTTTGGTGATTAAAACCGCATTTTTGGACCAACCCATCTACTCCTCATGGATACTGACTATTGATATGGTTGCATTTAAATGATTCGCCAACTCGATATTTCTCCTCTTAACAGTCCCTTTATTCACCATCTATATCTCTATGATAGTGGTGCCGTCGGCCATTGAGACCGTGGGCCATTTTTAGCCAGAGAATTGCATGAATGTTGATTAACCCCCCCTATTTCTATGGGTTAAAGTTTAAAGCCTCTGTTTTTTGCTTTTTCAGCCCTCCTTTGCCAGATCGTGACCCCGTTGCTATGTTTCCACCCTTTGGAAAGTGGCCATGTCTTCGCACTACCTCAGGGCATACATCTTCACTGGAACCAAGTCGTTGGGCCAGGCGGCCTCTACAGCTGGCGGTGGGGAACTGTGCACAGACAAAAGATATAGAAAGAATGACGTAGACATAAGAAAGAGGTCCATGATATTGATATGGATATAGATATGATGTAGATATAAAACATGGATATAGATATTGGATATTCAATATTAGATATTAGATTTACTTTTGGATGTACTGCAGATCAGCGCAGAGATTGGGATGACAGGGTCCACAAATGTGCAATCGGTAGCCTCTGGAAATCAAACATGGCAACGGAGAATCCCCAGCTAAATGTGGGTTTTATATGGTTTTATATGGTTTTATATGGTTTTATATGGTTTTATATCATAGTAAATTTAACACGGACCGTGAAAATAAGCCATGTTTAATGGAATCTTCCAACCCCTACCTTCCAGGGTCTATGTTAATTTACTGGAGGGTATATCATAGTAAAATCATCTATAAATGGGTGATTTTCCATTGCCATGTTTGATTACCGGAGGGTTAACCTTGGGTGGTTTGATTGAGGGCCCAAAAATGATCCGCGCATTTGTAGCTTCTTGAAAGCATCATGTTGGGTGGCAATACAATACCTGTATAAATGTCATTATTGCTGTCTGACATCTCCATTTTGGTGGTTTATGTCGCTCATTGCGGTTTGTCCAATCCTGCTTTTCGGGCTATCTTTAATTAAATCATGGGATACCATGCAATGACATCCCCAGCTATTGATCATCAGTTTTCACAGTTTAGACCCATATGCAAAAAAAAAAATATCCATTCAAATCAATCAACAATCATATATATATATACATATATATATCAATGATCTCCCCACATTCTTCAAGGTTAAAACCTTATATTTGATGTCTAAAGGCTATTTCTAACCCGTCAACCTGGATTTTGGTCAGCAACGATGAAAATTCCACCGATGTGCAGCGGCTCCGCCTGACGTCGTTCCTCCAGAAGCACCAGCCCGGCTTTTCGGAAGATCTCCTGCGGAACTTTGGGCCCCTTTGAGGCCTGAAAGGTGGAGGGAAAGGTGGAGGTAACTAAGATCTAGAACTAGATCAAATCGATCAAATCGATCAAATCCACGAAAATGACCACGAAAATTGGATCTTCGAGGAATCCCTGGATGTGTTTTGATACTGACACATAACTTAACGCATAAAAAGTGACCAGGGAATCGGCCATCCCAAGTCTGATATCATCCCAAGGAGATCATAGCGAACTGGAAAGATCCACCATTTTTCATGGGAAAATCCACGAACTTTCGACTGGGTCATGTTCAATAGCGAACCGTGAAAAATTACCTGGAATGTATCATCCGTTTTTTTCGAGACATCGAATTTCCGAAATGATCTACATCTCTCCCAATCGTCTAAACTGCTTCTTATCCGCAATGTCTTATCCCCATACCCTCTGGTAAACTAACAGTTCGCTATGGAAAATCACCAACTTCAATAGGTAAGTCAACTATTTCTATGGGCCATTGTCAATAGCAAACCGTTAGTCATTACCAGAGGGTACCCGTTTAACACGAAAAAAGAATTCCCCTGGCCTGTCCTTGTACATGGCATCGCTGCGGGAGATACTATTGTCATCCCGATCCACCGTCCAAGGCCTGGCCATGTTGGATTTCACCGTTGGATTTCACCATCAACCATGGGGAAATCCAAAACCACGAAGCGAATATTTTTCAGTGTGAACGGTTTTGGTGCCCAAATCTGAATCTAACCTGGCACAAAAGAAATCTATGAACAAATCCTGTTCACTAACAATTTTATTATTAAAACCGGTTATTAAAACCGGTTATTGGCAACGGCCATGTTTATTGGAGAGCCAGAACTAGACAATGTGAGGGAGATGGATTCTGGTCACCATTCAACGCCCCAGCCGCGGAACAGTTGAGGGGATCAAAGTTCTTCGAATCATTTTCCCAGTGAATCGTGGCCAGCGTGTCGTGGCCAGCGTGGAACCGAGGCACAATTGGGGTGTTTTCGGTGTTCCTTACCTAAAAAGTCATACAACAGTGAAGGGATCATCTTAAACTGTATTTGTCCATTCAGGCCATCTTTGAAATCCCAAAGGCAACATGGGAGATTTGACAAACGCCAAACGCCAAACCCCCCCCATTTTTGGACAAATGCATGGGGACCTCCTTCCTCTTCCCATTGGATTTAAGCCATGTCAGCTGGTCCCATCGATCACGACGTTCTCTTTCACAAAGATCACGCCATTCCTTGCGCTGTGGGTACTCCAAACGCGTGGGTTTACGCAACCAAAACTGGAGATGTATACCAACCAAACACAGGATTCGATTCCAAACTTGGATGGTTCCATACAGGAAATGGATGGAAATGGCCCAAATGTTTAGGGGATTTATCAATCTACTCTTCTACGCCTGACTGTTGTCGGCCTCTCTTGGTACGCAAAGAGGTTACCATCCCAGCAGTCGGCGGCAAATTTTCAACGTGGGTCTGGCTCAAGAATAAATGTCCCAGTCGTCCCACAAATGGCTGGTCATGTTTAGCGTCAAACCAGCCAATTTCGAGGAATTTGAATGTCGAGCCCATCCAAACACGAATGGGTCAAGTCCTTCGGTACTCCGAAATTCAATGGCTGCAGATCCTGAAAATGACCAGTCAATTTGTGGTGTTCTTCCGTCTTCTTTTTGTGTTGGTTGAAATCGCCATTTTTTGGATCATCGCTTGAATCCCTATGTTTTGGTCGTCAGTTTTCTATCGTTTTCTGGGTGAAACCCCCAGCTGACCCCAGCTCGACTCCAAGGTGATCCAAGGTGCTCCGAGCGAAGGCCCTTCTTGCAGCGTTGGAGGAAGGCCACGAGGTCCGCATCCGTCAGATACAGCAGGACCCACTGGGCCCAGATGACGTCGTACCTGCTGAGTGGTGCTGGTGGAGGACTTCCTGTGTTAAGGATGCCGTTGGTGTTCGTGGCAGCTTGCTCATTTGGAAGCTGCTCACGATGCCGTGGAAGCCGAAAGCTGGAAACTCCTCAAAAAGCTGTGGATTTCCCTTCTACAATGATGCCCTGTCGCTAGTTTCAAATGGGGCCCATGATCTCAATTCACTACGTGTCAGGAAAACTCTTCAATTTGGCTATGTTGGTTGGTTGAAACCTTTCAACCCCGGTCTTGTAGGTTAGGAGTTAGGATTACAACAACCCCGTGTTGTTGGTTTCTCACCGCTTCTCCCCCCATGACTTTACATCCAGTCGCCAAAGCCCATGATTCGAAATTCTAAGTTCTCACCCACAAGTGTGTTTCTCAAACTTGGAACCTTATTGCATCTCACTGTTGGCTCCAAATCCCAAAAGATCTCTGCTTCGTCACCCACAAAAAGTTCGAAAAAAAATCACCATCATCTGTTGAAAACCCAACATCTCGGAACATCATCAACAATGGAGGAAATAACAGGAAATAACAACCTTAACAACCATGAAAGCCTTACAAAAACCTCATCACTGTCCAGGGCCGACCTGCCAAGCTCCGGCTCAAAGTTCTCCAGCGAACTGGCGATAAAGCGATCTCCGCGGAGACCCACCTGCTAGGATCCCTTGGGGATAACCAGGGAGCGTAAGGAAATCACAGGGGTTAAGTTGAGGAATAACCAGGGGGGGATTAATGTGGTTTAATCCCAAAAAAATGGGGGGTTTAATGATTTAATGTGGTTTAATCACTAATCCCCCCAAAAATATGTTGTAAGCCAGATTGGGGGGGGTTGAGCAAGAAATTAATGAGGCTTCAAGCAAAGAAACTGTCAAAAAGAGCGGGAGGGTTGGTACATGTTGCTACTACAAATTGCTATACAACATCTGTGGATCCCAAGGTCTTGAATTCTGACCGATTTTGCTTTCGAGGACCGAAACAGCAGCTCGGGCACCTTTGATGATCACCCGCAAAGTGGGGGTAGTACTTGATGATAAGTCAAATATAATCAACTCAATTTACAAGTTTGAGTAGTTTGTAATAAACTCCAAACTGAAGTCAATGCCGTTTTTTTTGGTTCTGCTTTGGCCCCTCTCAACCAGCAGTGATTCGCTATCGCCATCATCCGCTTGCCATGACACATTTTTGCTTAACCCGCACGGATCAACTTGGAACATCATTTGGGTCAAAAGATGTCAAAAGGGTCAAACCCCAAGACTTTTTTTTCAACTATGGAAAATCACCATTTTTACTGGGAAAATCGACTATAAATGGCCATTTTCAATAGCTATGTTAGTTTACCAGAGGGTACACACTGGTTTTCACGGCGACATAGCTGGCTGTTCCTTGTGTTTCTCAACCCAAAAAAAGTACCTGATTTTTGGCTTCCTCCAACAGACGAGCGTTGGGTTCGACCAGGTCCACCACGTCGAACCTCAGCGACCAGCTGAGGTTCAGCCCAAAATGTTTTGTAGCTGATGGTTATGGGAGATGAAAAGACTACCCTCTGGTAAACTAACATAGCTATTGAAAATTGCCATTTATAGTGGATTTTCCCATTAAAAATAGTGATTTTCCATAGCTATGTTAAATTACCAGAGGGTACAAACACCATGTCTGGCAGGTTCCACTAAGTGTTTACTTGCAAGTTCTTATGATGTTTGGGATTGGAAAAGGAATAAAAAACAGTATGGGTTTGTGCAAACATAGGGTCCAAAACACAATGGGTCATCGTCAGTTTCCCTATTTAGATTGGCATAAAACGGAGTTTAATCACACATTTCTGGGTATAGCCATTGTTGTTCATAGGTTCTATATCCCGTTATGTCCCCATCATATCCCGTTGAATCCACTTTACGTCTGGATTCGAACTGTTGATCTTTGATGAATAAATATCTCCGTTTCTTGGTTGCATCCCCCACATCATTAATGGCTATCACTAGTATCATTGGCCAATTCACAAGAGGTAAATTCCTCATTTCCGGGTGAACTAGATATATGGTGGTGCTGCCTCGATATATCCCATCACATGCGTAAAATATTCCCATGATATCCCCCTAATGTCCCATTAGTAATCCAGCAGAAGGGTATGGGACATGGGAAGATCATGCGAAAATCTGGGTACAGCACCGATCCAGCAGAAGGCCCTTGGACACCTGGGGCGCACAGTTGAGAATGGGGGGCAACAAAAAACGATCAAGCTCATGGGATATAATTGGAAAATCATTTGGAATATATAATCATACAATACATATATATATATATAGAGAGAGAGAGAGTAGTTGATCTGGGTAAATTATAGTAATTCACTGACCTGAAATACGGTAAATCATAGTAATCCCATCCCCCTAATATGTTCCAAACCTCCATCGCATGGTTCATTGCATCTGTGGAAATCCCATGGAAATGGACACACGCCAATGTGGTGGCTGTCATTTACAAGCTGGTTTACCCTCTGGTAAACTAACATAACTATGGAAAAGCACCATTTTGAATGGGAAAATCCACTATAACTGGCCATTTTCAATAGCTATGTTTGACATAACCAGAGGGTAATTTCACCCATCAAACTGTAGAGGTATATCCAGCAACCCTCGATAGCCGACTGTTACCACTTTAGCTGACTCACTTTGTATCTCTGAAAAGATTCACAAAGGTAGAATTCCCAGGTATCCCGTATCCCCCGATGGTAGGGGTAACTGGATCACTGGATCACTATCCCAAATTGATCTTATTTCAGTTGAATCAATCCCTTCCCCTCATATGAAACACCAGAAACCATGGTGGATGTAGGGGATCTCCCCTATTTCCGAAATGGAAAATTTCCCATGAAGAGAGTGCCACTTAAATTGCCAGTCAATCCCCCCATCTTCATTATTTCCTAGCCATTTTTGTCCTCCGTCCCCCATTTTTTGTATCTTTGACAGACCCACCTCTTTCCTCCCGCTGTGCTTCCCGGCCCTGCCGATGCCCGCGCCGCAGTCCAGAACGGTGCCCCGGTCGGGTGGATGCGGGCTGCGGAACAGGAGGTCCAGAAACCGCCTTGGGTCAGCCAAGCTTCCGTTGAGTGAAGCCGCCAAGAAGACCTTGGGATAATGGTTCTGCAACAATCGCGGGGAGTACCCCCAACAAATAGCAAGCTTGTTGACGGAACATGATTTAATAAATTTCACAAATCATCATGTTTCGAAAATTTTCGGGGTACCCCATCAGACAAAACCCAACTTGCCCTCCCACCTGGATTCGCGCAAGTCAGGTTCGCTGGTCTCGGGAAAGCCACCTAGCACACCATCCACGGTAGCGGCCTGCGACGGGAAGCGATGGCTGGATGGCTTAACGACATGCAGGACAAAGGATCCATGAAATGGTTGATCATGTCGGACAATAAATCATTGGGGTCTGGTTGGTGGTTGAGCCACCCCTCTGAACTAATATGGCAGTCAGTTGCGATGATTCTTCCCAATATATGGAAAAATAAAAAATGTTCCAAACCACCAATTGGTAAATCATTGGGGTATATATGATTTATATGATCATTTGGGATAATTTGGCTCAAGAAATCCTTGGGTTTTCCCGGCTGCAAGTTTGGATGTCTTTGGCAAAAGATGACCAGGAACCCAAAGGTTTAGTTTTGGAGCCACAATGCGCATTTGGTGAATTGTCCAAAATATAAATAGCTGGTATCCCAAAATCCTAGATGATGAATATGTATATACGTGTATGTATATATATATATAATTATATATATATAATTATATATATATATGGATGTATGAATTACAATTTCACTCACCTGAAATCAAGCTGAAAAAATGGACAGATCCCCCATGGACTTTGGCCCTGCCAGGGGCACCTGTGAGCTCCAGTACTCTCCTGCCTTCTTGTACCAACCTTGGACCATGGGGAACTGGGTCAGCTCGCCCATTGGACTCCCCTTCTATTCGAAAATAGCTCAGATTTCATGTTCATCCCAAAAGATATATGGTATAGGTGATCTTTTCCCCATATCACTCCAAGCCCGAAAATGTTGGAAGTTCGTAGAACGACCCAGAAAACTTGATGAAAACGGAAGTAGCCTTCCACTCATGAAACATTTGCCGACGGCACCTCATAGCCGAGCGCATGCCGTCTTCAAAGGGAGCTGCCATGAATATCCAGAAGTTGAAGGAATCCAGGAAGATTAAGCCACAAAATCACATAAATGAAAATTTGGTTGTGGCCTATCCAAAATTGGGGCCTATGGACCAGAAACGGTTCGTCATTTGTGCCAAAGCATCCATTTTGGGGTCATGGTTCTTTGAGCAGTGGCCATATAGACAACACCAACTGGAGATAGAACTAACAAACATCAGAATCACCTAATCAAGGTTTGACCGCTTGGTGTCTGTTTGACATAGCCAAGTCTGGAACGACAACAAGTGGACGTAGTACACCCTCTGACCAGCACTGGCAAGTAGTAGATTTCCTGGATTAGAAATGCGAACGTAAACTTTGAGAACCCAACTTGTTCAACATCCTAAACCGTTCTAAAACCCCATTCACTCGCATCAAAAACCGCATGTAAAAACCCGTTAAAATCCCAGTCACGTCCCGTTAAAACCCATCGAATTTTCAGGATGCTGGGTCCAACGACCCGCTCGCTTCTGGTCGTCACTCCACCTGGGCAGAGGCGCAGCAAATTTCTGGATACATCCCGTCGCGTAATCACTATACATGTGTAGATTTACGTACATATTTATTTTGGTTGGTGGTTTGAACCCCTCTGAAAAATATGAAAGTCAGTTGGGATGATTCTTCCCAATATATGGAAAAAGTCAAAATGTTCCAAGCCACCAACCAGTCATATTTGTACGCGTGTTCAGACGTGTTTGCTTGAACCACAATATACATGTGTAATACATGTGTCGCATTCTACCGAGTGCAGTTAAACATGATGAAACATGTCGACATGCTGGTTCTGCATCTACATGTCACATTGGGTCTGGGTCAGTTTTGGATCCCAAAATTGGATGGCCAAAAATAGGGAGACTCAGTAGGAATGACCAGCCAATTTCTAGTTCTTGCAGTGCCACATGGATGCCATTCATCCATCTCTACCCATGGCATCTTTCCACCAATTTTGATGATTGGTTGGTGCATAAATATAGGTCAAAATGATCCAACATGAGTTTTTTTGGCTCACAAAATCCAGAGTTCAACCATGGGAGTTTGATGTATCCCAGCATGTGGAGACAAAGCCATTTCATCAAGGTCCAGTCAAATTGGAAAGAACTTGAAAGATAGCCCTATCCCTAGGACATTCACAGGACCTGACCTATCCTTGAGACCCCAAAATCCGTGGTACCCATTGTTACCCTAGTTTTCACTATCCAAACCTTAACTGACTTCAAGATCTTCAGATTATATAGTGGATTATTGATTTTGGATCATTGCCATTAATCACTATTGATCACTACCCAATAATTGTCAATAGTTAATACACCCTTGCAAAATAACATGTTACCTAAAACGCCAAAAAAAAAACTTAACATGGCACCTGCGGAGCAGTGTTTTATCTTAACATGGAAGAAAATGTCCACCCCATGGGGTCCTTTTTTTTTCTATGTTAAGATTTAAGGTTCACATGTTGGGAAAGTCAACTGAATTGCCCCAAAATGACAAAATTCATGTACGATCTGCAGGCCGATTTTTTTTCTTTCTAATATTTCTAATCCACGGGTACCTCTGTGCTGTTCACAGGGCTCAAAGTTCACGGGATTACCAGGGGATTTTTTTTTGTCCATGTTATTTTGCCAGGGAGTAACTACTACTATTATTGGTTAATAACTACTATTGATCACTATTGATCACTATTGATAACAATACCCTCTGGGAAACTAACGTAAGTATGGAAAATCACCATTTTTATATAATGGGTAAATCCACTATTTCTATGACCATGTTCAATAGCTATGTTAGTTTACCAGAGGGAATTGTCATTGATTTTGCCAAGAACTTGATCCCACTGGGATCTCCAGCAGCTCGAGGTGACTCTCGTACTTTTCACCTGCGGAATCGCTGCCTGGATATGCCTCAGCTTCGATGTGGCGGTGTAGCAGTATATCCATGGACATTCCCATTAAGGATCATTAAAAAAAAGTGGTAAATACCTGTGGATGTCCTATAATTTATGTACACATATGATTGTATATTGTATATGTTTGTATAATTTTGTATATACATATATCCATCTATGTATATATATATATACACATTGTACATTTCTCTATTCATTTGTATGTATCAACCTAGTCAGTCAGTCGGTCGGTCGCCTTCACCGGCTCCATGGACTTGAAGCTCCTGGAAAAGGCATGCGGTACAGTATCTGTCATTAAATGGGGGATGAAGAATAGCTAATATTATCCTACTATTGAGTATAGATCCTATAGTTCGATGAGTTATGATTTGGTATTGTTACTACATGTTACTACTTGACATTATCGCTATAATTTGGGGAGTTGCCCCCCAAGTTCTTTCCATTTTGAAAAAAGAAACTTGATTTCATCAGAGAAGAGCTATGTCATTGGTATGGTTGACAGGTGAAACAACAGGGAAAAGTCGGTGGTTGGTGCGAGTCAATCCGCACAGTCCAGACAACTAAGAAATCTGGACCAACCAAAAGAGGAAGCAGGAGGAGTGGTTCCACTAAATTTTCGGACACACATCGCAACTGAAAATTATGAGTATGAATCGTAGCGTTTCCCGAATCTTTCAAACAAGCACTGCAGTCTGATGGATAGTCATCCCATGGCCATCCTGAGCCACTCGGGTGTATTCTGGGTGAAAATCAGTCGGATAGTCGGATAATAAAAATCAGGAAAATGGATCGCTCCTAAACTGAAAATCACCGATTTTTTAAGGCGGATTTGGCTCGAACTTGAACATCCGCACCCGCCTGGCACCGTAACCCAGAGTTCCGGCACCTGGCCCAGCCCCAGGTTGAAAGTCACAGGGATGATGCTTGGCTGCTCCGGATGTCAGGAAAGTTTTGGCCACACAACATGAACGCGACCATCAAACCATGACCATCCATGACCATCCATGGCCCTAAACTCATCTCACTCTACCTCCAAGCTGCCGCATATGAGCCACTCAAACCACCGGTTTTACCATGCGCAGCATGGCTTCGAAGAACAACAGTGGCGACCGGTGGCGGGGTTCGAAAAACTTAGGGGGTTGCCGTTGGGATTCCATTCTTCCACTTAATGGACACCATTGGTGATTTTCTGATGGCAATGTATGTTCAAACGAATATGTTGTTTCAAACCTTCCAATGCTGCGCTACACCTGCGAAGCTTATTTTAAGAGTGTGCCACCTACCGAATGGGAACATGTTCTCCATGAACCATGGGATTTAGGATGCCTACAAATGGCTGCTGCTAAACTGCTGGAAACTTGCTGCGGCATCGACACGACCAAAAACCACTTCGGTAAAGATCAAGGAGTGGAAAGGCAGCAAACTCAGCTCTGTGGAAATCAAACACGACCAAGCCCCCTTTATCTATGTCTTTCCCATTAAACCCTCTTGTTTACAAGGGAGTATGCAGCTTGCCGTGTTTGATGACACTGGACGGGAGCTTCCCCTGGGCATCTTTTTCGACGCCAACTTGGCAAAGGCTACCACGGTCACTTGCGTCTCCAACTGGAAAAAAGTTGACCGCACACCTGGCCAAACTCCCCGGTGCGTGGTGAACGTCAACATTGCATCAGCACCATTCCCAAACATATTTTATATATATAACTACACATGATCAAATACATGTATAGTTTTAGACTTATATAGCTGTCTAAACATTTGTACTCTCCTCCATCCAAAATGGAGACTTTGACCCCAGCCAACCACCTTGCATTTGCCGCCCGTGGCCGTCTTCATGGCGCATTTTTTGCCTCAAAAACCCAATCGGCTCCAAACGGCTAGGAGAAAGATCTATCATGTTTGTCAAGTAATATATACATTATATATATATATACATCTTCAAATCTGTGGTTCCAAACCCTCAAGGCTCCCCAACAAGCTGCTTCATGCCCACATCCATCCGCCTCATACCTCTGCACCGAAGAAAACGACGTTTTTTGGTCCAGATTGGGAGACGGTTTTGCATGACAAGGTGTTATTACTAGAACCACCCCCGTGTGTCAAAAAAAAAACTGGCCCCCTGATTTTTTTGGCAATATTGTTAAATGGTAAGGGGATGCGGTTGCCAAAAGAATTGGATGAAGTAATGCTACGCTGTGGAAACACTTGTGAGGGCAGAAACCTGCTTAGTGGTTTCAGACCATTCCAAAAGCAAAATCAGTCAACTTGCATCATCTCTTATTTTTTTCAAGGTATTGCATGAGAAGTTAATAGTTCAATAATTGAAATCACTAATCTTAAATGGTTTGTATGTATATATATATATACATACATATACCCACCAATTTTCCCACTTCTTATTGTTCTTCTCGTCTCCACGGTCGGTCAATATGCCCATGATCTGGAACACGGTTGATGATACTCCCCAGTCGGCGAACCGGGGCCCTGACTGTCTCGTCTCTTTCTTGCAGTAGAGGCAGGCATTCTGCGGGGCCGCCACACAAATCGCCCAAGAAAGAAGGTGGAGAAGTAAAACACCTGAAAATTACTGGCAAATAACCTTTAAAATATCATGTTATATCCGTTTTTGATGGTTACTATATAGAAACACTACGTGGCAAAAAAATGTCCTAGGAGACAGTATGGTTCAGGGAACATTGCAAGAAATTGCTCCCAAATCTCCAATTTCCACTGGTTGGATCCTGTTTTTGTTGGTTAAACCCACATGTTAAGTTGGCTAAATCCCCATACAGTCATACCTTAATCTGCCTACAATCCCTCAGGCGCTCTTAGCTTAGCATTCCAAACAAATCGGTCATATCTTGAACAAATCATTGCCTGTGACGACAAAGCCAGATTGGGACATGGGTCATGATCCCCACCAAATGGATGTAGCAAAAGGTCCTAGAAATGACTAGTAGACCCTACTTCTTAAGTTCATTGAAGGTTTATCCCCCCAAAAAGGTGATACTACTGGATATATCCCAACTTATAGTGCTTATTTTCCTGGTTGCTCTACTGTGGCAATGAAATGTGGCGGGCAATCCCGAAACCCCACCCACCTCCGCTGGTGCGGGAGAACCACCATAGCCAGTGCTACCTGAAGTTCCCGCTGATCCATCCTTGGTACCAGCTGTTTTTTTGGGGGTTTTGATGAGGATTATATAGGCGTAATAATGGGGATGTTGATCATTTTAGATGGGAAATGGGCATTAAATGGAATTAAACCAATGAAAATGGGGATCTACATGTTTGGGCCGAAAAACCATTTCGAGTACCTGAATCTAGCCAGTTTGAAGCATTGACCCCAGGCCCAGTATCATCGGTGATGTTAAGTATGCCACCATACAATTTTTTAATTACCTCCCTAGACTCTTTTAGCTCTTTAAGCTGGTTGACGGTTTCAAGCTGTTACACAAATATGACCTTTTTTCGGAAGCCAATTGGTTTGCCCTTCATGAAAACTGAGAAGTGTATAACTTGGATGATAACTTGGAGTTTTCCATGACTTCAGAACCATATCATGATACCCATAGGTTTTCAATTGTATCACTTTGTCAGTTTGATCCCGTGGTGTTTCTACCCATGAGTATACCATAGCTGGAAGATCCACCAGGATTTCCCAACGGAACGCGCCACATTTGATGACACTGGAGGATCTATCAATCTTTATCAATCTATATATATAATATATATAATATAATATAATATAATATAATATAATATATATATAATGTAATATAATATAATATAATATAATATAATACAATATAATATAATATAATATAAATATAAATATAAATATAGATATAAAATAATATAATATAATATAATACAATATAATATAATACAATATAATATAATATAATATAAATATAAATATAAATATAAAAATAAAATAAAATA
>Ga0126342_10007163_pt1 | contig 19877 bp, 9 predicted proteins | sample Cyp1metagenome_FD_92528 | JGI IMG/M metagenome (GOLD analysis project Ga0126342, IMG submission 92528) | Coral microbial communities from Lord Howe Island, Old Settlement Bay, Australia - Cyphastrea 1 metagenome | ecosystem: Host-associated > Invertebrates > Cnidaria > Coral ... | reverse complement strand
TACTACCTACTACCTACTACCTACTACCTACTACCTACTACCTACTACCTACTACCTACTACCTACTACCTACTACCTACTACCTACTACCTACTACCTACTACTACTACTACTGCTACTACTGCTACTACTGCTACTACTGCTACTACTGCTAACTACTGCTAACTACTGCTAACTACTGCTAACTACTGCTAACTACTACTAACTACTACTAACTACTACTACTACTACTACTAGTAGTACTACTACTACTACTACTACCACTACGACGCCTACTCCGACGCGTACTCTGACTTCAACTCGTCAGAAGCTTTGACACACAGAAGCTTTTACACACGGCGCATTTAAACACCAAAGTTTTTTTTACACACAGACGTGTTGACACACAAACGCTTTTCCACACAGCAGCTTTTGCACACAGAAGCTTTTACACACAGACGCTTTTACACACAGAGCCTTTCCCGGCCTCCGTCAAAAAAGCTCTCCCCCAGCAGAGTGAAGGACGTTTGGTGTTTTTTACACACAGACGCTTTTACACACAGGAGCTTTTACACACAAAAGCTCTTTACGCACAGACGCTTTTACACACGGGACACACAAAAGCTTTTACACGCAAACGCGTTTACACTCAGAAGCTTTTACACACAGAAGCTTTTACACACAGAAGCTTTTACACACAGAAGCTTTTACACACAGAAGCTTTTACACATAGACGCTTTTACACACAGACTTTTACACACAGACGCTTCTACACACAGAACCTTTTGCACACAGAACCTTTTACACACAGAGGCTTTTACGCACAGACGCTTTACACACAGACGCTTCTACACACAGAACCTTTTGCACACAGAAGCTTTTACACACAGAGGCTTTTACGCACAGACGCTTTACACACAGACGCTTCTACACACAGAACCTTTTGCACACAGAACCTTTTACACACAGACCAAAGAACCTTAACAGAAAAGCACAGGCTATGGCCGGCGGGCTTGCCGTAGGCACTTAAATATATGATTTGTGGATGTTTATTCCCCAAGTCATACTAGGTCATAATATGTTTTTTAAAAGGTGTTGACCCATCACCACAGTATCATGGTGTCTTCAGCTCCATGGGTCTCAAGTGTCGACCCCCACACCATTCGAAGATAGGTTTATTGTTGGTGAGAACTTCGAACATGTCAAATTCCTCCGTTTGGTATGGCTTTAAATGTTTAACCACAGTGTTGGAATGTTTATCTAAGTTTATACATCGTTTTATATATTTAAAATAACCGATTTCGATAAGTGTCAAGTTATAATTCTCCATTTCAATCAAGTGCAAAAGTCACACTCAGCCGTTTTCATCAGTTTCAATAGTTAAACAAGACTTCAATTGTTGAACAAACAAATGTCCAACACTTTTGAAGGATCAAACTGTGTCTAAAAATCGGGAATCCCCAAGTCCAAATCATTATTTTCAGGCATTAGAACCCACTTAAGAGGGAAAAATTGACATCATCTGGCATGCTGATCATCCCCAAATTAGATTGGCTATGCGCCCAAGCTGAAAAAATGCTCATTTTTTGGGGGGATTTTCTGAAAATAGGCCACCTCAAAACCCATCTAAATCCGATGTTAGTCAATCTTTCTCCCTACGAAAATGTCAATAAATTGGGATATATTCCATTTTCAGACACGCCCGGCTAGCATATTGTTGGTTCTATCCCAGTCTATTCACATTGTATCCCCATGTTTAGACGGTTCAATTAAATCACCATTTTTTGATGATTGAATCAGAATCTCTCAAACTTTCATGATTAAATCCCATCTGTTTACGGATTTTGATAATTAAATCCCCGTGTTTCGATGGATGAATCTATCCAAACTCTCTTCAAACATCGTGCCTCCAAGCCTCGAGTCCAGGCCTGCATCAAAAGCGAAGTTTTTCGCCCCACCGAAGAGTTACCTATTCCAATATCAATATGTGCATAAAACGTTGTATATATGTATGTATATATGTAGTATGTATATATATATATACATTATATATATTTATATATACATATTTATATATACATATATACCTTATATATATATTATGTGTGTGTGTTGGGACTGAAGATTTGGCAAGCTGCTTTCGAATTGATCGGGGAGCGGAAACTCTTTTTGGATGAGTTTCTCATCCGAGCTGGTCAGCCTCCAAGACGGAAACACAGCGTTCGCTGCTCTCCAAATGTGCCAGGAGAAATGCGCGTTGGTCCTGCGAAGACTTGAAGAATGGGTGCTTCAAATCAGAACTGGTCCCAGCTACTTCACGATTTCTTGGATGAAATGAGACTTGAGGTCTGAGATGGACAAAAAACAAAATGATCCTTATTCTTTGCCCAAATTCCGAAATCTCGGCATCCAAGGCTCGCGCATGGTCAAAAAAAATCATAGGTTTCAGATGTCAACCACCATCAACCACCTCAACAGCTGGTAGCCCCTTCCTCTTGAGCATGGACTTGTACCCTTGCTCGCCACAGCAACCTTGACACCGGTGGTGTCAAAGCCCATCTGAAGAATACCGACGTTCTGAGTCAATGGGATCATCAAGCGAAGTGGATTTCAATGGTTTACATGGGATTTACCTCCCAAAATTAGATCATAAGATGGAAAATCCCATGTAAATAGTAGGTTATACTACTCATAGAATGGAAATTACAACATAAATCAAGTAGTATAACCATGTATTAACCATGTATAGCCCCCAGTTCATGACCGACTTCCTGCCCTTGGTTGCTGGCAAACATCGGAGTTGCATCCGTGCGCAGGCCTGCCAGCGATCCCTGAAAAATGTGTGAGTTCGAATTGCTGGGATATTCTAGGGAAAAAATATATGATATTAGATGATATTAGGATATATTAGCTAATTGGTGGTTTTAACCATCTTGAAAAATATTACTGTTTATTGCTGTTTATGTGGAAACCGCGGGGCAGCAAGCGACCCCACGATTCTTCCTCGCACATGCTCAGCCGATCCTTGCGGCCTGAAGAGCGGCCAGGTCGGTATTCGAACAGGCCTGCTTCTTCAGCTGGGTGAAAATGGCTCTGTCCACCTTCTCCACCATCGCATCCGTCCAGGCCAGACGGTAACTCACCAACCACATGGCCACTGCAGATGAGTGAGGTCGTGTCATACGATTGGGAAGGACGACCTTGTTGCCTTTCATGTAGCTTTTGAAGAGCAGAAGGAAAAGTTTGCATCTGCTTCCCCAGCTCTTCCTTGCAACTTCGGGCGCGGCACCCTCCTCTGAGTACCACCTCTTCTGATGACACCACGGCCCATCGTACCCTGTAAAGAGGTTGAACGACACAAAAAGCTGGATACCTGCGATGTATTTCAGCGGCTGGCCCTGTTGCATCATGGCCGGTCCCCACTGAAGCCACCATTGGTGCACCTGCTGTAAATTGTGCTGTCCATACCTCTTGAAGAGGCGGTCCGGGATGGTCCACGTCTCAGGAACCTTGAGCACCAAGTCGGGACTGGGAGCCACTGACGGCTGCACCACACTGTTGGATTGTCCCTGCACTGCCATTCGCGAAGTCTGTAAAAGCACCAATAGGATGTCAGCATGCAACTTCCGGTAAAAGTGTAGTGCTTGCTGCATCCCTTTCCACACCACCCAAAACTCAGGCGGTCGCCGGAGATTGGCACTCTCGGCTGCAACATCGGCTAAATGATTGTGCCAATAGACCCAATGTTCCAAGGGGCTGGTGGCCTTGGCCAGCACCCCATGAGACACCACCTTGTGAATTGTAACCAGCTGCTCATGGCCCTGCATTGTCTGTCGTAACTGCATCCACAGATCAGAGTGCGGGGCATTCTTGCGAATTGGCCGCTTGTGCAGCATCCGACTCACACCCTTCACTACCCCCTGACAGTCACACCAGATTCGTACTGCTCGACCATGTTGAACAGCCCATACTACGGCGTGGAGCACCGCAGACAACTCTGCTCTGTAAGGCGACTGGCATAGTCCTCGCACATGTCCTGCCATCAAGACTTGGTTGTCATAGGTGCCTGTTCCGCCTGGCACTGCTGTAACGGCCCATGCCGCAAAGCGCAACTTGGCTTCCTGAGGAAAAGCACTGGTACCATCCACAAACAAATCCAGCACATGTGGCATACTGCGAACCGAGGGTTCTACTGGTGACATCTTACAAAGTCCATCGTCCTGCAACAGCCAATGAGTCAGAAGCTCCCATTCAGGCAAGACCACCGGCCAAACATGGTCAACCAAGCACGCGGGAAGCAAGGGAAGGACACGGAGCTGGTCAGCCGTGAGATGTGAACGACAGGGGGCAAAGAAGGGACAAATCCAAGCCCTGTGATGAAATCCATCCTTAGCTGTGCACCAGGGGCAAGAGGAGGTGACATCCGCCCGAAATTTGGCCCGGCCATGTTGGGTAAAGAGAGTCCCATCCAAATGACACCGCAAGAAGACCTGGTCAGCCGCACCAAACTGGGACAAGGCAACATGGAGCTCAGTCAAGTCCACCCGCTCCAGGCCCGAAAAGGTGGGCCGGTGAGAAAGCTCACCCGCAAGGACATGGCCCCAGGCCAATTTTACCCGCAACACCAATTCATCCCAGGCAATGGACATAAGGCTAAAGGTCCCCAGGCGATCCTGGATCAACCCTTGACCCCCAACGGCCCATCCCAACCTCTGGAGACGTGTCAACAAGATTGCCGTAGGACCATTATTCGGCAAGCACTCAGGGCTGTTGGAGTACAGACCCAATGCAGACTCAACCTGTTCAGGACACCCCAATTCCCGCACCTCACGCAAGGTTTGAACAACCGACCAGGCCTCAGGGTCAGACAGCAAAGACGAAGTGGCAAGATGCAAGTAAGGGTTGGCCCCTTTGCGATCAGCACGTAGTGCCTTGGCGGCACCCGACCGCAACACCTTGAAGTGTTGAGAGCCCAAATGGACCACTGAGATCCCATGCAATGCCCTGGGCCATGCCATCATATGCAAAGCCGTGACCTTGGAACGGTATGGGCTGTGACTGGCCCGTAGCCGGATCCACACCTGAGGCATCGGCTTCAGTCTCTTTTGAAGTTCCGCATTGTGACAATGCTTGCTGAAGTTCTGGTGAGCACCCAAGTTTCTGGCCCCAAGGGTAACTGTCACTGGGCTCTGGCGAAAAGCCTTTCGGGCATCAGCATCAGTAGACCACAACCGGGTTTTTGCCATATCGATTGCCAAGTCCAAATGGCTGGTGAAGTCTTCCATGGCAGTCCAGATGCGATGAAAAGCACCTTGGTCCCGAAACAAGACCCCCCAGTCATCCACAAAGGTACGAAGGTCAACACTGACATCAAGGCCCCTGAGCCACCAGTCCAACATCCAGTCCACCACTGCCATGCCAAAGACAGAAAGCGCGCAACCCTCAGGAAGCCCACAGTTGGACATGAGCGGAGCACCAACAGACTGACGAACCTTGAACCTTCTTGACTGGCCCGCAACAAAAGAGACCCAGGCCCGCAAGACGTCATGTGGAAAGTCCATCAAGGCAAGCGCAAACCACAAGGGCTGCCGAGGTATATTGTTGAAGCACTTCTGGATATCCATCAAAAGTCCATGCAAAGGGGCTCCCGTGAGGTGAGCTCTTTCCAGGGCATAAGCCAACTCAAACCATATCGTCTTGGCCTGACGTGACGGAACTCCACCCTGGACAGAATCAGGCAACAAAGAACCGACAGAACGTAAGGCTTCACGGGCCCGCTCAGAGGACCAGACCCGATAAGGCAGGCTGTACACCACCACTGGTCGAAACTCCTCCACCTGCTGTGCATGAGCATGTTTGGCAAGGCTGGTGACAAAACCTGAGGCCAGTTGAGATGGCCATCGTGCTCCTTGTTCAACCGCTTGATAAAACCCCACCAAGTGCTGCACCGCAGTTGGGGGAAGTGAAGCCAAGTTCGTTTGAGAAACCCCATCAGGACCCCTGGCAGCCCGAGCTTTTTTATGACGGATGGCCTGTTGCAAGCGCTCACAAGTCCAAGGAGCAAAAGTCCATGAGATAGGCCGCACAGTATGTTCCAGGAAGCCACAGATTTGGTCCCACTGCCCGGGCTGGACGTGGGATTGCTTAGTCCAGCGCTGACGCCACACCGCAGCAAAACGGTCAAGGATGGCTTCGTCCGTGAGAACCGCCCTTTCCTGTGAGAGGCAACCCCCTGGGGTGTGAACCGGCAAGGAATCCAGCCAAACCTGATCCTCAGAGTGCGCAACCACCTGGACGACCTGACCCTCAACCACAACAGGCAAGTCATCAATCAACCGAACAGGCTGAACCAACACAAGGGAGTTGTCCTCAGGCCGGACTTCCTCTATCCCAACCTGAACCCGGTCAATCAAGGTGTCCGCCTGAGGCAGAGGGTCATCCTTGCAGTCTTGGAAGACATAAGCCAACTTCTGCTCACGCCGGTGCTTAGCATGTCGGTACCTTTGGCTGACCAAAGTGGCCTCATACTGCTTGACAAAACCCTGAAAACCCTGAAACAGTGCCGCAACAAAATCCACCGACGGACAGATCAGTGGCAACTCTTGGAAAAGTCCAGGTTGGAGACCCTGCAAAATCCACCATGGGCCAAAACCCCCAGGAAAACCCGAAGCATGGCGGATGGCACTCCAAGTTTCATCCCTATTGAGGCAAGCATTCCACGTTTGAGTACCCTTACTCAGCAACCGAACCAAGGACTGAAGACGCCTGAGTTGTTTCCCGTACCTGGCATGCTGCAAACTAACCCCAATGAAGGAAGGCTGGGCATCTCCTGTTTTGGCCTTTTTTATGGGACACAGGTAGCGCTTTGTGCGCTTGGGTTCCAGCACACTGGCTCGGCCACACTGGGTTTTGGTAACCTGGATCCCATGATGTCGATTCCAAATTCTGGCATGGCCCTCAAGTTGCATCCAAAACTTGGCATATTCAACAGTGAGATCACCTCCAAAGTCCAAACTAAGTGGGCAATCCCATCCTTTTGGCCAGGGCAGCGACTGAGGACAAGGCCAAGCAGAGACCGAAACCGTCAAACCCTGGTGCGAGAAGGTAGCACTGACAGCCGCATGATCCGCCCAACAGGAAAAGTCAACATCGGTGGACAAGTAGGCCCTTTGAAGCTCAGGAGAAATCCATAGCTGGTCAATCCTACGTGTGCCCCGTCCGGTCGGTTCCGCAGAAAGTCCAAACCGCCATGCCCTGAGATCTTGCACCTCCCTGAAGCCCATCGCACGGAGGCGATCAAGTTGCCCAAGTTCATCAGGCCCAAAATTGAAGTCACCCCCAATGGCCCGTGGGCCGGCTGCTTGGCACGCCACCCGATCCACCAACTCCGACAAAAGAGCATCAGTCTGAAAACGGGCATTCTTGTGCCTGGCATTGCATGGAAGTCCATAGAGGATACCCAGGGTAACCCATGTGTCCGCAACCGCAAGCCCATATACCTGAAGGCGAGCTGTTTCATAAACTTCAGGTGCAAAGTCATGAGTCAAAGCCCTGGCTGGAAAAACTGACAAGCACATGACCCCTGAGTGCGTTCCCGTGTCCGTAGACAACCGGGGTGTACACGGTGAGCCTGGCACCGCATACTTCCATTTACTCTGCAGCATACGCAGCCCCTTGGTGAAGGTGGACACCCCCTTTTGTGACAGTTGGGTTTCGGACAGCAACCATGTGTGACCATCCAAGTGACACACCTGGTCCAGTTTGCCATTCAGACCTGAGGGGTTGGCAATTCCAAGAGTCCAGACGTCCATCTGACCTTCAGTAGGACCTGGATGGGATGCTTCGCCCACCCTGAAGCCAACAAAGATCATAAGAGCCAAAAACCACCAAGCAACTGTACGAGGCTTATGACAGCAAGAGTGGCACCCTGCCACCCGTTGTTTGGTGACCGAAGTCCATGTCCATCCACCTCCATTGCCCTGAGAAAGCAGCTGTGCTAGCACAAGGTGACCTAAGAAGGCACGGAATGAACTCCAAAGTGAAACTCCACGAGGGAAAAAGAAGTGGCCATTGTGACCAGGCTGAAGCTCCCACCAGGTATCCCCAATACCCCGTGAGGCACCCAGCACAGACAGAACCAAAACTGACCCACCACCCACAGCAAAAACGTGGCCGGCAGTCCAAAAGGCCAAGGGCCAGAAAAGTCCAGCGAGGCCCAAAATCCAAAAGAGTGAAACCACCGTGAGACCGATGTAGCGACCACCATACTGAACCCAATCACCCAAGGCAGTCATTTGAGTGACTGGGCACCATCATTCCTGGCGAGGTCTCTTTGAGAGTAAGTTCTCGAACTGGACCATCTGTTTGCTGAACATGTTATCCAGCATAGATTGTTGGTGACACACCTGCTGCCGCAACTGTTCCTGAAAGGAATCATGGAATCCCTGCAACGATGTCGCTTGTGCAGAGATGGCTTGCTCAAAGTGAACCCCTTGCTGATGGATCTGACCGCGAAGGTCCTGAAACTGAGCGGCTGTTTCCTGGGCACCAAGTTGAGACGCTTCCGCAAGGGACTTGGTCTGATCATGCAGCTCCTGAACCTGAGTCTCAAGTGCGGCCACCCGCTTGTCAGTGACGTTGTCTGAGTCCACTTCCATCGCACTTTTAGGCAATTGAGCCATGACCTCCTGCAAGACCTTCTGGGCCATGTCTTCCAAGGGATTGCCAATGGGAACCGGAACTGCCTTAGGCCCAGAGGCCAAACGTCCTGCTGCCTTTGCCCAGGGATCATTCAATTGAATGTAGTCTGCCTCAACTGCCTTGGCAACCATGGACTCCGTGGCTGAAGTGGCAACCACCTTGGGTGTCGGTCTCTCCTGAGCGACCTGGTCTTCTTCTTTGGCAATCATGACATCACCATGGGACATGCGGATGACCTTGCAAGGAGGATCCTGAACCGACTGAACCCGGAACATCAACCCTTGGACATGTGCCTTGGCAGCTACTGCTTGGACTGGCTTCGCAGTCCAGCCATTGGAGTGCAGGACCTGAGCTACCGAAGATTGCAAGGTTCCATAGGCAAATGGCCCAACCAAAAAGCTTTGACGTTTGCCAGGCGGCAAGAACGTATGACCTGGACGCAAGGTGGAAAAGATCGACGCTGCATGCTCTGATCTACATCTCAAGCCCATCTTGTTACCCATCCTGGCAAGACCGACAACGTGTTGGACAGTCTGACGCTGCAGCAGCAATTGGGACTGATCAGCTTTGGGCATCCACACCACCTGAAAGTCCGGAGACGGCTGTCTCCCATCAATGGCCTTGGGTTCAAGATAGACCCCAGCATGACCTGAGAAGTGTTGCACTTGAAGTTGGAGGTGCTCAGGCAACCTAAGGTGCGCAGTGAAAAGTTCCGACTGGTCTGGTGGGGAGCTACGAAAATCCAACCTCAGCCACTGCTTACCCCACAGCTCAAGTACCGGTGTTGGCATAGGAAAATCCACTGAGCTATGCCAACTCTCACACCCACAGCAATCCTCATCTTGGCAGCTTTGAAGCGGAGGCACCTGAGAGAAAATGTGGAGCAACGGATGTGCAACAACCTCAGACCAGGGTACAGTCGTTTGATCACGGTAGATCATTGCCTTCACCACGCAAGTTGGAATAGCTTTGACCTCGCATCCCTGCTGAATAGGGGCACGCTGAACACCAACCGCACCAAGTTGAACCAAATGGCCATCAACAAGTAAGGGCTCGGAATTGACAGCACAAACCAGAGGAACACGAGCAGCAGTGACATCAAAATGAGTCACCAGTGGTGCCTGAGCATCGACCACAAAAAAGGCCAAAGGTCCGGAGGAAATCGGATTGGCAGCTTTCAGGTAAGGTTCAGCCGCCTGCGCTGAAAGAACAACCACCCCTGCCATGTGCGGTCCCACCTGCGAAAGTCCAAGCTGAGCCAGAGACTGATCCGAGGCACTCTGAAAAATTCCATGTTCTAACCGCAAAGAGGCAGGGTCAACAGCGACCGGTTTGACTGGCATGCCCTTCCCTTTTCCCTTGGTAGGCCTATGCTGCTTGTGTCTCTTGTTCCCAACCGGCTTGTCTTGGGCTCTGCGCTCAATCTGCATTTGAAGCTCGGAAGGCTTGATGAGCATGTAGGGCGGCCGGAGTTGGTTCCCAAGCCACTTCAGTTCTCTCCAAGGGTTATCAGAAGCAAGAGCCGTTGTGACTCCACCCTCACCCAAAGCTTTCAGAGTTGCTGCCGCTCGACCATTGGATTCTCCTGCCGAAACTCCATGCTGCACCAACACATCAGCAAGACGGGATTGAAGAGACAGACCAAGGCCAGCCAACAGAGGACGTACACATGGATCCCCAAGCTTGTTGCCAAACTCAATGCGCAGGCTCTGAGAAGTGAGACACAGATCTTCCTGATCAGCAATCATAGTCCAACCCCACAGCAGGTGACGAACAAAAGCCAAAGCCAAAGCCCCACAAAATCCATCAGGAGTAAATCCAAGGCTGTGTGGCTGCCAGACCCCCTGGGCTCCCCCCCGACAGACGTCAAAGACACGGGCCAACCTTTCCATCACTGATTCACACTCCGTCGTAACACTGACAGTGTGCAATTTGGCTCCCACAGCATCAACTCGCCAGACAAGTGGTATCCAATGACCCCCCAAGACAACGGCTGACACAACAGTGCACACAGGCCCAAGTCGATTGGCCAGTGAAGTCCATGTGGTAGGATCATCAGCCTGCACAAGACCTGAAATCAAAAGTGGGTCCCACACCGTCACATGTTGATCTTCAGCTGTGTCTGTGGCAATCCGTTCAAGTCCAAAAAGGATCTCATCATCCCCCCAAACTGGACCCTGGACTGCCAAGATACTCAATCGTTCAACCTGTGCCATCTCTGGATGTCGAATCACGGAGAGACCAGACAAGGACGTGACTGGACCAGGCACGGATGCATCGGATGCTCGGACGAACTGCAGAAAACCCTCAATGTCAAGACAGCAAGGCACTACTTGTTTCGTCCTCAGTTCAGCTGGATCCCATGTTGGGGGCACCACGGAGACGAGGGACATGTGAGGCAAAACTGTGTTGAGATCCATATGTTCTCCTTCCATGCGCAACTGGGCTTCAGTGTCCAAAACTCCTAACCGCCTTTCTGCTGTCAGCAAGTCCAACCCTGTGGAATTGGGAGACACTCGAATCTGGACGTCATGCGCATCAGTGCCTGGCCATGTGACTGTGACAAGTGACCTGGCAACCATTGGTTCATCGTCCTCAATGGGATCATCCAAAGTAGGTGCCACGGCTGAAACCTGTGCTGGGATGGGCCACCTCAGACGGCAGGCTTGAATGACCTCGTGCATGTATGCTTGAAACATGGCCATGGGGTCACACGGGGGAAGATCCAATGCCAAATTCAAACACTTGTGCACTTGGGCGAAAATCCAGTGTCCCATCAGTGGTGCCACACATTGACCTACCCCTGCCATTGCCAGTCTCAAATTGTGACCCATATTGACTTCAGGGATCCCTCCCAAAAGCGCCCACATCTCCAACGGATGTAAATACCTGGCATGGTACATACAAGTGTTCATGTGAACCTGTGATGTTCCAAGAGGCACCAAAACTCCAATGAGCCCTTTTTGACGCAGGCGCGCCTCTGACAAGGCTGCACGGCAACCACAGGCACAGGTGTAAAGCTGATTGCCAGCGCTGTGGAGAAGTGTTGGCAACTTCTCGTGATCCTTCAAAAAGACCCCTGACATGCCCCCAGCTGCATACTGGTAGTATTTGGAAAGCTCATACAGGTTCAAGACAATTTGAGCCTGTTCAAATTGGGGCCAAGGCTCAAAGGACGGGATCAAATCTCGAACAACCTGAATTTGGCTACACTGAGGCATGTCCAACAGCTCACAAATGGGCACAACCGGAGCAGTGAGCACAGCAATCCAACGATCTCGACGACTGCACCATGAGTTGCTCAGCTTAAGGATTGCCTGAGTCATCCTGAACCCTGTGGCGACAGTGAACTGCCGCAAAATTTCCTGTGCCTGGGAGTCACGCAGGATCTCAGGGGTGCATTCAAGGATCAAAACTGCAGACTGCAACAGCCAAGCAACCAACAAGGCACGAGGAAGGGATTGGGCCCTGGGATCGGCCATACCTTTGCGATCCCCAAGGATCGAATGGGGCTGACAGGCAATACCTGCACAAACAACTCCATGAAAAAGTCCAAGACGCAGGAGTTGCTGCAGTACAGCAGAATCCAACAGGTCACCACAGCAGAAAACAGCCCCTTCATGCAAGGTCTCATACAACTTACGCCACATGCCGTTGTGATCAACCCCAGCACACACCTTGAAACCTGCCTTGGCCGCAGCATAGGAAAATCCACCCATACCAGCACATAAGTCCACTACCCGATAAAGGTCAGGCCGAGCACACGGGGGAACAGGGACCAAAAAAGTGGTGGCATCAACTTCAAGCTGCACAGGAACCACAGATGTCACCTGTAGATCAACCCCGGCCACAGTTGCCACATGAGGGAGTTCACCCTTCACCCAAACCTTGACTCCTCGGCGATCATGACTTTGCGCCAAGTGCCATCCACCAGCTGGATCCAAACAGATCAGGGTCAAAACGAGGCAGGCCCTTTGTCCAATTACCAACGATGACCAGTCCATGACTTACCCTACCACCAAAAACCCCTCAGGGGATCAGCTAGCACCGCTCTACTTACTGGTAAGTCCCTGAGCCAGAGCTCTTGAAAAATATTAGTCAATGGGAAGGATTATCCCATATATTATGGAAAATAATAAATGTTTGAAACCACCAACCAGTTAGGATATATTAGGATTCGGATATATACTTACTGGTGCTAAACGCAGGGAATGGATGGGTTGCTGGGGGTTGCTGGGATGATGATTACTAGTGATTATGGATCGTTCCCGAAAATTCCCTGCGTTTAGCACCAGGAAGTATAGCCACGCATTGTTAGATCTTAGACACTAAGTTTGAAGAGGAATAAACTGAGTTCGCCCACGTTTTTACTCTACTTTATTGATTCAAAGTCTTGAGTCTTGCTTTTCCATGGCAATTTCTAACGTGTTCGAACGTTTTAAGATGCAACATCTGCAACATCTTCGGATAGAGGTGATTTCCATACGGTGGTACAATATATGGTACCACCATTTAGTGTCATCAAACATAGCGTGCTGGAAAATCCACCATTTAGTTCGATGATGTTCCCATCTGTAAACCTCCATGTGCTTCGGGGATTTCCCAGCCATGTTTGATGACACCAGAGGGTAACTTCAACTACATCCACACAGAATCCCTATTGTTGTTGGTTGAACCCCCATGACTATCCCATTATTATCCCAGTATTATGCCATGATTATCCCCATTTTGGTTAATGAAATCTCATTAGAACCCCATTTTTGTCGGTTAAACCTCCATTATCTCCATGTTTACCAGAGGGTAATGGTGAACATTTCAGGCCAATGTCTGCCCGGCTGCATCCGGCTGCCACCTGCTCCAGCTCAGCTATCCGTATGCCTTGGGTCAAGGCTGACTCCTGAAGATATCGATAATCATCCTATGCTTAATATAGCTATGTTAGAATAGTTTTAATAAGTAGAGTGTCCCATTATTATCCCACTAAGATGAAAAAAAATGGTATAAATATCCCCTACTATTATGAAACACTGTTCCATTATTATCCCATTGTTATCCCACTGAGATGATAGATAAATAAGTTGCCCAGTCCGTGAAATTCTTCCAAGGCACCCCGTCGGAGCTTGGCAGTTTCTTCCAGAGCCGAGCTCAGGCCTTTGACCAGACGGATCACAAGGGATCATTCAGGGAAGGGGAGACAATCCCAAGGAAATATAAAACACAAATATATATATATAATTATATATAATTATATATATATGTATATATATATGTATATATATATATATGTATATATATATATATATATATGTATATATATCATATAAAACTATATATTCATTGGGGATCATTTTGGTGGTAGATCATATCATTTTATGATCCAAACAATTTGTGTTGTGGACCCCCTATTTTTTTCATAGATCCAGCACATTCCACCAGGAGAGGTATGATCGGGTATGTAAGGTATTTACTTCAAAGGAAAAGCGATTGTGTATGTATATATATATATGTATACATGTATATATGTATATATGTTTATATGTTTATATGTATACATGTATATATGTATATATGTTTATATGTTTATAAGTTTATATGTATATTATGTATATTAATGAGGCTACCTCCAAATCATCCATTCTAGTGGGATTTTCCATTGCAAACCATCCAGCTATTGGGGTACCCTTATTTCAGGAAAGCCCCATATATGATGATCTTGGAAGACTTAAAGAGGCATGAGTGGCATGGTCAGGATACTGGTAATTAACCATGGCTGGGAAACCCCCTTTCCGAAATCCAAAAAAAAATGGAGGTTTATAGATTTATAGCTAGCAAAATCCTCTATAAATTCTATAAATGGGGGAGAAACCAACGTTCTTTGGGTCATCTATTGGGTCTCCTGGATGTCATCCCCCATCCACCGTGCCGGGAGTGCCGGACGTCGTTCTTTGGCATTCTGTGCCCATAGATTCAGTGCAGCCCAAGCCAGGCTGTCAGCCTGCCGCCGTCCTGCACCGCAGCTGATTTCAGGCGAAGTGTGGATGGAAAAAACTTGGCCAAGGCGTTTTGGCTATGGAAAAGTTACTCGTTGAGCAGGTGATCAAAGAACTGCATCCAAAGTAAATGCCAAAATCATCCAAAATCGAGGTCTGAAAAGCCTTAAAAATAGAGCTAAGATGAGTCGGAAGTGTGTCTATGAAAAAAGAACAGGCCAAACCCCAAGCAATTGCAGTATGCAGGAAGCGTTGGTTCAATGGTCCAAGTACCATCTTCAGGAACTCCAAATCATGCGCACAAATCTCCAGTGAAGTATCCAGTTCACCAGGGTCTTTTATGAAAACCCGCTTGTTCCATCATCCGTGAGAATCCCAGGGGGAACTTCCAGCAGCCTTTGGCCCCCGATTTTTAACCATCGCTGGCTTCATTGCCATGGTCCCCACCTCGGCTCCGCAGCCAGCATCGAAGCCTTCGCTGCAGCAGCGCTTCCCGCTGCTGCAGCCGTTTCAGCTCGGGCCGCTCGGGCGCTGGAGCCACGTGGGCCACCTGGAGCCAAGTGGGATGAGATCAGTCGGCACAGAAGCAACAAATAGCAACAACAACCAACAAGAAAGAGACTTTCTGAAAAAACAACTGGAGATTTGTCCAACAAAAGACAACAAACAGCCCAGGCCTCTGTCCAGCCGTGCCAGTGCCTCCGCGGGGGTGTATTGTGCAAACATGTGGGGCTCTAAATCGTTTACCCGAAACAAGTATATTTGGTTCAACACAAAAAATCTACAGATCTGGTTGAAATATGTTATAATTCCCCAACCTGAAAATAGCTCGTATCATACGGCCAGCTAAGGGGACGGTTCCCATCACTGGGGGCCATGAAAAATGGAGACTCAGCTGGAAAGTGGGCCGGCCAAAAAGCGAACAGATCCGTTCCATTCCATCCTCCCCAGAAAAAACTTGGTGTTTAAAATCCATATCTGGTTTAACAGTTTAACGTCAAACACGTAAAACAACAAAAAACTATATGCTGTAAATGTCTGGTGGTTATTTGTGTTTGGAGCTTAACTGTTTTAAGCCCATTGTCGTGGATTATACATTCCCATTTTGGCCAGTGAATCACCCTGCGTCAAACATTGGACGGCACGGGCTGCCTGGTGGACAGCCTCTCGACACGCTCACGTTTGGGCAGCTCCAAGCTGCCTGCTGAGTCGCCAAACGTTGCATCCCGATATCAAAGGGTATGGATATTTACCCTCACAATGATCTTATCAAATCAATCATACAGGGAATATGAAGCATTATGGGATATATAATTATATATATATATATATACACGTATTATAATATATATATATATGATATATGTGTGTGTAATATATAACCAACATTAATCAACCATATGATATCTGGGTGTCTGGAAATGGGGTACGCCCAAAAAAAAATGCATGTTCAAAGGGAAAATGATGATGCACCACTGGTTGTGGGGGGTACCCTGTTTATACCTATTTCACATATAATTCCTAAATCATATTATTCTATAGCCTGTTGAGATATTGATCAACAACATGTTGGTGTTGGGTTGAGAATGATATGGGCTGACAGTTCCTTGAGAATGGGAATAGTAAGTTGCAAAACAGGGGACAAATGCGGTTCAACCCATGAATCATTCTTGGTTGATGGTTGATGGTGAAATATGGGTTTGTTTCAAACTGATGGTCCAGAAACACCATCAGATCATTGGGAAACGTATGATAAACCATAGGTTTTAAAGGGTTACTGTACCCAAATCTGACCCTGGTACTCTGCTGTCGAAGATGGTCCGTTGACCCATCTGTATGTTGACCAACGGCCTTGCAACCCCTAGGGATATAACTGCTATGACTGGGAATGCGAAATGGAAGCACTACGATACGGTATGACACAGCCTGGCTGACCAGGACCTGGGGGCTTTCCTGGTGGAATGTTTGGGGCGGCTGAAAATCACATCCAGCTTTCCAAATAGGGCACCCCTAATTTTTCTATGAGTTCTAAAATCCTCATCTGACAAACTTGTATCCATTCCCCATGAGAAACCGAGATTGCAATAGTGTTCAGCCGGCCGCAAAGAGTCAAAAACTTCCACCCACGATACGTCCTCAAACTTGGTGACCTCAACCATGACTATCGTAGTTTTCCTCGCTGTGGAGATGTCACCGCCATTTTGGCAGCCGAAGGAAGACAGCCGCGCGCCCCCTTTGGGTCATCCCGGCGCCAGATGCGGAGCATAGCACTTGGGATGGCCCGGGATGTCTGATTAAACCTCTTTTGGCCAAACTTTTTTTGCTACAGCAAATCATATGTAGAAGCCCACAAAGAAAACAAATATGCTCCAAGTTGTGTGGGTTTGTTTTAACGCCAAAGTTACGCCAGTGTCGCAATCTGGATCTGGGCATGACGTAAAGCTGCAATCGAAACACTGTCCCGATGTCGTCATCCGTTTCCGATGATCATGGTCGACAATGCCATGAACCTCCCATGGGTGACCCCATCGAGAATTGCTACCGCATCTGGGTCCTCCGCTTCAGATGAGTAAAATTGGATCCGTTCATCTGTAAACTGTGGCAGTCTTTGAACAGATTCCAAGAATTCGATTCGAACAACGCCGCGTGGCGACCACTCACTAAAAACTGGCGCCCAAAACTGAATGGAGGCAGATTACCAGCAGATGCTGGCTTATCTAAGCCATATCCATATATTCTACGAACATTTACCACCTAAATGATCCAAATGACCCTTTAAATATACGTAGGTAATATCGGTAAATATACCAGCATCCAGGACGTCTGCCTCATCCCACCGCTTCTGCGCGGTGGTTTGGTGACAAAAATGCTGGGGGAGATCTTGGGAGCAGTGGGATGAAATCTTAGCTCCAAAGTTCCAAATCAATGATGTACAGTACAGTATGTATCCATTCCCATAGGATCCATCGTGCTGCTATATATGGTAACATGGATCCCATCAATATACCCCAAATGTTAGCATATATACCATACATGGATCCTATGGGATTTGGAATTGATTTGGGCGTTCTGTCCCAGAAAAGGCAAACTTTTTTTCCATGACGGGCCTTTCTGACTGCTTCCCTACTGCACTCCGCCATCAAAAATCCGTGAAAAAAACAATGTAGTCTGCGATGGTCCTACGAACCGTAGCATGTGGGCCACTCATTCTGTCGCCAACTTTTTGCGAATCACCTGGGACTCTCAATCGGGCAGTGGATTTTTGCTATGAAAAGATGCTGATGGTTGGGATGTCAACCAACCAAAATGAGGATATCCATAGATCTCCAACACCAACCAGCTGCGAATACATCCCAAGAATATGATCGTAAGCCGAGGCGCAAGACGCCCGAAGTCATGACAAAAGCGAAGATGATGCGAATCCTCACGGTGCGGCTGGCATGACGCTGGAAAAACGATATGAGGCTGTGTCTGAAGACCCCAAAATCATGCTATCCTTGGTAAATGTGTTTGGGGTTAGTGTTTTACCAGTTGAAAATATTGTTTGGTAAATGTTTGCAACAACCCCAACAATTATTGTTTCGTAGAATATATCTTAGAATGCTTCTTGGTATTAGGAAGTATCCGAACCCCGACCCACAGAAAACTCTGGAATGCTCCGAATCAACATGGTGCGAACTTGTTGAAGTCCTGGGCTGCTCCGATGGGTAGTTCCTTTGCACTGGGGCTGACCACATGTCGAGACTGGCTGCGATACCTGGAAATCTCGGTCGCTGGAAATCTCCAGGTCGGTGCATTCCCATAGATGGAGCATGTGGTATCTATACTTTCTGAGTCTAACATCAAAAAGTGCACATATACACTCCATACTATATGATATTATGTTAAACATACATACATACATACATACATACATACATACATGACGGTTTGCAGAAATTTGTCTTTTCCTGGTTTGGCTGATAACTCGTAATTCCTTGCGTGCCGCTTCTTATTGTGGCTTTAAAACCATGACTGACCTAAACAGTCTGAAACCCTGCATTTTATCTTTCATGTTTGAAGCCGTAGCTAAAACCTACAGGAAATGCTAAGGCGCGTCTATATGAAGTGGGTGCCGCTGCTAGTTATTAGTGATGGAACTGGAATATCTGCAGAGTTGGTCGTTGCCTTTGCTGTCACTGTTGCTTTGGTCAAACAGACAGGATAAACTACAAGTTCTCTGGTGGCGACTGGGTCACGGGTCAACCAAAGCCGTTTTTTGAAACTTTTGCTAGCGCATTGCTTATAATTATATTGTATTGTTTATATATATAATATATATATATATACATATATATATATACATATATATATACATATATATATATACATATTCTGACTCTACTAGTAACAATTTCGATCAACAGCTTGCAGTTCCCAGCATTTTTCGCCGCACCTGGACCCTGCTCTGCCACGGGTGGACATGGCCGTGCGATACGTGGCAAAGAGACGCGGTTGGCTCTGGCATTGCGCAGCCAGTAGCGGGTTGCCCCAGCTGTGGCGGCTCCTGGGTGAATCTAGCCAGACATGGATTAATGGATGTACTCTATATATGTCCATAACTCCATAACCCAAGCATCCACTTTTACTAGATAAGTATAATATATAATACATATTATATAATGTATAATATAAAATAAATAATAAATAATATATGATATGTAGTATATAATATATGATATATAATATATGATATATAATATATAATGTATATATATATACATAGGTACATGTCTTTGTACATGACTTGTTTAACTATCCGACCTGGTGGGCTCTACATGGCAGTTTCCAGCATGTGCCAAGCATCAGCTCATCAATGATGAAGCTAAAATCACGTGCCTCAGTCACATCCATCCCATTGGGAATCCGACCATAATGGGTAAATATACAGTATACATACATATAATACTATATATAAAGTACTTCAGTGAACCAGGGAGGTTTAGTGAATGGGGGAGTTTGAAAGACAGGAGAGTACGATGGGTTATGATCGGTATAATGCTATCAGCAGAAATTTGGAATATGAGGGGTTACAATGGGTGTAAGTTCTTTACCAAGAATGGGGAATATGATGGATTATGATGGGTGCAAATTAAAGGTTCTTTACCAGAAATAAGGACGACATATGATGATGTATTATGTTGGGTAAGGAATATGATGGGCGATGAT
>Ga0126342_10007162_pt1 | contig 19877 bp, 22 predicted proteins | sample Cyp1metagenome_FD_92528 | JGI IMG/M metagenome (GOLD analysis project Ga0126342, IMG submission 92528) | Coral microbial communities from Lord Howe Island, Old Settlement Bay, Australia - Cyphastrea 1 metagenome | ecosystem: Host-associated > Invertebrates > Cnidaria > Coral ... | reverse complement strand
TTTGACTGCTATGATTTTGAAAAAATGAATGAGGTAAGTATGCTTTGACTGCTATGATTTTGAAAAATTGAATGAGGTAAGTATGCTTTGACTGCTATGATTTTGAAAAATTGAATGAGGTAAGTAAGTATGCTTTGACTGCTATGATTTTGAAAAATTGAATGAGGTAAGTATGCTTTGACTGCTATGATATTGAAAAATTGAATGAGGTAATTATGTTTTGATATGGTTGAGAAAAATGAAGCAATTAACAATATATAGACTGACTTTTTGGACTGTTATGTTTTTTTTATGAATAAATTTTGATTTGTTATACTGCTATGATATTAGTTTAGAAAACTTCACTGAATCAATTTTTTTTACATTTGTTTCCCCTCCCTCCTGTTTTGAGGGACCTAAAATCGGAAAAAAGTGCCGTTTTGACACATTTTTCGGACGATTTTTAGCTTGTTTTAAATTCACAAAATGTTGTAAATTACAGCATTTTTGCGTGTTAACGTCTTTTGCGGGAACAATACAAAAACGCAGAAAATGCTATAAATGCCAATACCTTTTAGACCAGAGATGCACAAAACACTGCAAATACCAGTGTTTTTGAAAGCAAAGCAAACAAAAGTGTAAATTACAATATTTTTTGCGGGTTGATCGTAAAAAATGCTGGTATTTACAGTGCTTTTTGACTGTCAAGAAAACGTGGAAGGCACGAAACACTGTAAATAGCGGTGTTTTGGCAACTTGTGGACGCTGAAACACTGGTATTTACGCAGTTTTTTGTCCGTGACGGTACCAACCCCCTACAAATTACAGCATGCTTTGCACTTTTTGAACCGATGTTTTGCCTTGATGAACGCAAAAAACGCTGGTATTTACACATTTTTCAAAAAATCGAAGATAGTGACGTGAACGAAACCCTGTAAATAACAGTGTTTTATCCACTTTCGGGGACTAAAACTGTGGTGTTTACACGGATTCTTGCCATCTGACAGCGCAAAATGCTGTAAATTACAGCACTTTGTGCGCTGTTTATGTTCAATTTTTAAACGAACGATGCTTTCACATGTTCTTGGTATTCTTCAACAAGAAACGACGTTACAGATTGAAACTAGACAGTGTGGCCCGAAAGAAAGCTGGAGGGAGGTGATGAATGCTGCTGGTGAGTAGCTTTTACACACAGCAGCTTTTACGCACAGAAGCTTTTACACTCACAGGGTCTTTCACACAGAGAAGTCCGTACACAGAGCGGCCCTTAGACACAGAAGTTTTACACACAGAGGCCTTTACACAGAGAAGTCTTTACACTAAGGAGATTTTGCACACAAACGTGTTTACACAGAGGAGCTTTTGCACAGAGGAGCTTTCACACACACAGAAGCTTTTACACAGAGAAGTGATTACACGAAGAGCTTTTACACAGAGCTTTTGCACACAGAAGCGTTTACACAGAGAAGCCTTTACACAGAGGAGCCTTTACACACAAGGGCGTTTACACGCAGAAGCTGTTACACACAGACGCTGTTCCAGAAAGAAGTCTTTGCACAGAGAGCTTTAACACACAGGCGCGTTTACAGACAGAAACTTTTACACAAAGAAGTCTTTACAGAGAACTTTTACACACGGAAGCTTTCATACACAGATTTTTTTACACAGAAATCTCTACACAGAGAGGCTTTCACACGCAGAAGCTTTTACACACAAAAGCTTTCACACAGAGAAGTCTTTACAGAGAGAAGGTTTACACGCAGAAGCTTTTACAGACAGAAGCTTTCACACAGAGAAGTCTTTACACAAAGGCGATTTTACACGAAGTGGAAAGTTGAAATTGGCAGAGGAAAAACCCTTCGCAGGAGCTTTCGGGAACAAGCGTTCCCCACTTGCTCCAAGGAAAAAAAACAGTTCCATGATTCCATGAATATGGTCGAAATCAAAAAAACATAAGGAATATATTTCTGAAGCAGCAGGTCCTCATTCAAAAGCTTTCAAGCCCACCCTGCGATGACATCGAGGGTCAAGCGATCCGGCGGAGCCGACGATGAGCGTCAGCTCTAAAATAAGGTTTGAAGCTTACCATGGTTTGTGTAGTTTACCACTTAAAGTCATCGTGTCAAAGTTATATAAGTTGTCATAAACTATCCATGTTGAAGCTTACCATGGGTACAATCGTTGAAGCTTTTTACCATGGTAAGCTGTCACATCGATATCAGCTTGGGATCAACATGCCACCTTGTCAAAGTCAAAGAAGTGATCCACCAGCATCTTGGAATAGAGAACTGCCACGTCCCTGCCATGCTCAACTCTCGTTGTGCACCCTTTCGAAGACAATAAAAAGGAAAAACTGAAAAAAAAAAATGCCAATTGGTGATTTCCACGCATCCCAAACATATAAAAGTCATTTTTGATCATCCCAAATACGTGTATCATACATATATATATATTATCATATATATATATATAGGTGGGAAAATCTTTTCAAGCAACGACCAGATTGAATATGCCAAACACCAAACGATCAGACAGAGGTCGAAGAATTGTGCGCCAGCATCGAAATACCGTTCTGTTTCGCGACTGTTCACCTATCTTCTTCAATCTGGGATCTACAATTAAAAAACATCCCCACTGTGTTTTAATGTGTTTATGAACTCCTGCAAAAAGGATGAATAACTTCATACCCCTCCCCCCTTTTCTGGCTGATTTACTTGAAGCTGGTGACTGTGGCAGCCAGTGGATCCCACATCGCGCATGCCTCTGTCTCTTCAGAAACAGACCCTGGACTGTGTAGATCAACTTCCCGCAAACCTCAGCGGGGGGTACCGGGCCAAGAACGGCGGTCGGAACCCGCGGGCGTTCTTCGAGAAGAACGGCTGATGGGGACGTGTAAATCGCCAAGGGAACAGAAGTGGATGGACGTCATGTGACGTCATATGATGTCATGTGTCACTGCATGTGAATTTTAAAGTCGTGTGCAATGTGGTAAACCATTGGTAAACCAAATGATAAAACATCCCCAATACCTGCCGGCAGGCTTTCTTAGCCACGTAATTATTTCATCATTGGTTAGCCCTGATTTTTCTTAGCCACGAAAACAAACTTGGCCACGTACACCCTTTAATCACGTACTGTTGGGTAGTTTTCCTATGTATTCTAAGTCATAAAACAACTATAAATAGAATCTAAATAGATGGTAAATAGATGGTAAAAGTCACCCCCAAATGGTTGGTTTATTATTGGCTTCGAACCGTTCCCATCTGCCCTTTGGATCCCAACACGGAGATGACGAGGAAAACAAGGTTTGAAGCACATCTGGATGGCAAGCCTTCGCTGTGTGCAACAGCACATGGATATGGACATTTGGGGGAGTCCTTAAATGGGGGACCCCAATAGCTGGATGGTTTATAATGGAAAATCCTCCCCGAAAAAATGATGATTTGGGGGGACTCCCATGACTTGGGAAACCTCCACTTGTGGATCATGTTCCGCAAATTCATGGATTCCCATATCATATCTCCGCTAGTTCACCGTCTGTCGTCCAAGGACCCCAATGGTGGTAGCAATGGACCTACACACTTGATCATTTCCCGTACTGTCTGGTAATTTGACATAGCTATGCAAATCACCATGTTGAATAGGTGGAACATCTACAAATGGACCATGTTCCATAGCTATGTTAGTTTACTGGAGGGTAACCCATGGTAGACCAAATGATCCAAATTTCAAAGCACGCATTGCCGCATTGCCGCTTTGTCTGAATTCCCACGAGTAGCCAATTGGTGAAAATTCCCAGGAAGAAGCCAGTGCCGGGCAGCAGGATCATTCGACCTGCGCGGCAAAGTGAGGCGTGATTCATGAAAAATCCCTGTTGGAGACTGATGCAGAAATCCAGATGATTTATTATATCGTTTACCTATTTTTACCATATGTTTTAGCACAATTTACCACAAAAAAAAACATGTTGTTCCTGAAAACCCATGCGTCATCCCATTCCTGGGGCCTGTATCATCCAGATGGTTGAAGGCCAAGAGCCTCACTGCAGTCAGTCCATGGCAGAAAGATTGAAAAGGACCTTGTGAAGAAGGGAATTGCAGGAATAGTCATCATGATTGTCGTGCATTCTTCGAATTCTCCATTAATGTTCATGAAATTGAAGATGGGTCTCATAATTTTCCAAGTTCTCATGAAGAAGGTCTCATACTTCAAGGAAAAATCCAGATGGATAGACAGGTGGTTTTAAAGAAATCCACATTCGATTGAAAATGCTGCGAATTTGTAAGGTACTACGCAAGGTACCACCAAGATGGACCTGCCGGCCAAGCGGCTGAATCAGGCCACAAACAAATCCCAATGCTGCGCCACAACCTCAAGAGCTGTCTGATGGGAAACGTCTGATGGCTACCCTCTGATTGTCTAACCTGGCAAAGATCCACCATTTCTGGATGATTTTCAGAATGGAAAAATGGATGGACATAGAGAATTTCCAGCCATGTCTGATTACCGGAGAAGAGATTACCAACCAAACACTGTGAAAGCCACGACGCTAGCATTTGAGCAGCCCACGCTCAATAAAGCGGAACTCCTTCTCTCCCAGTGACAGGAAGAAGAGGTTCAGAAGCTCCTTTCCCAAAGGCCACTGAGTGTCAATAAGTGTGCTGAGCCACAACTACCTCACAAATAAGGTGCCTTTTGTTTCATATGTGTTTAAATCAAACTACCCAGGTTTTAGCGATGCAAGGATATAATCACCATTCTCATGCCAACAGAGGCTTTTGAAGGGGCAGTGTCTCGAATTCGGATTGCTTTCACATGGGCAGCACTGATGATCAATTTCATAGAAAAGGTGCTCAGCAAGGAATACGATCTTCAGAACTGAACATGCGTTTTGTATCATAAACCTGCATTCTATACTGTGCATATACCTGTCGCCGCACCAAAATCTACATGTTTCATACTTATCGTAGCCACCAAAAACACGGAAAAGGAAAAGTAAGTCACCATTATTTTAGTTGGAGTTTGTCTTCTATCTTTTGGGGGGGGTTGGTGGAAGCAACTACGTTCGCACATGCGGTTTTTCCGCAGCCTTGTTCTGGGTAAAGACACTCACGATCATGCCATCATTGTCTAGACCTGGTCAAATCCACCGGGGTTTTGGGGACGCCAAAGTGGGAATTACTGTAACGGTATTCCGAGTGTCAAAATTGGGAATAAGGGATACTGTCATATTCAATAAGGGAATTTATCTGGTAGTACTGCTATGTACTGCTATGTCTATTTATGTCTATTTATAATACTGGTCAAAAATTGACAAGACCCTTGCCCCCATTTTCCAGTCACTGACCATGCAAAAAACAAAAAAAGACATGGGCCCTTGTGGCCTCGTTCCGAGTCGCAGAGGAGATCCACAATCTTTTGCCACATCTCTGGAAAGGTCTCCTCCAGAGATTTCATGGGAAGATCGTGTCACCAGAAAAATGGATGAGTAAATTGAGTAAATCACATACCTATCTGAATATATCTGAATCATATATATATAATTATATACCGTACCGCATATACCTATCAATTCCAAGGTAAAAGTGGGTGAGGATCATGGGGTCATAGGGATGGGATAGGATGTAAGAATAACCAACAATCCACTGCCTCAACCATTTTATCAATGCCCGTGACATAAACGGACACAACTGCCAATACCTTGAGAAGCCACCAGGAACCCTGAACAAGACGATCATCAGCCGAAGAAAAGGCTATCTTGCTCTGGTTCGTTTGTTCCACCCGTCCCAGTAAATTAAAAGACTGTAGTTTGTATCGTCATACACTCATTTAGGATAGATCTGGATTCAATTCCGATCCATTGCCAGCTTGGTTTGTCTCCAAATAGGCCCAAAAGAATCCAATTAAAACCTATCAAATCTCATTAATCCCATGAAATCCCCTGAAATATCTATTTCTTGGTGAAATGCCCCTGTTTTCACGACGACAGCGCTGTGCCTCCACTTGCTCCATCGCCAAGGTCACCAACTCCTCCTCCACATTGCTGGGCAAGCGGCTGTTCACCTGGGAAAATCATCGAATAGACTCAATTACTCAATAGACCCAACGCTAAAGCAATGTTTCTGGCTACCTACATGTGGATCATAAAAATTAACCATCCACTCTAGCCATCTCTAGCCAATCATTTTGAACATTCCCTCGTGAAGCCCCATCCTGCAACAACTGAGCTCCGCACCAAGATTGAAGGAAAGTGCCGGCGGGAGACGCTGTTGATGGTTGCCTTATTGTTGACCCACCTGTCTATCCACCCCGATCTCACAGCGAAGAAGTGACTTTTATTTGCTGACCGTCCTCAAAGAAGTGACTTTGTTTGCTGGGCGCCGGGCCCTAACAACACGCTCCAGCATGGGATGCATCTGGCAGATAAAACTGATGACTGTTGGTGGCTTGGATTCCTCATGGATTCCTCGACTGATCCACTCGAAAACAACAGGTGCAGTAATCGTTAGCTGAACCGTGTGCTGAGCTGGGAACAGAACAAACAAGACCAATTAATCTGGATAATCCAAAAAAAACATTAAGAAAAAAAGACATGCCCCAAAATTTCGGGGGTATGGATTTGGGGTACCCACATATAGTTCAACTGGGCCCTCAATGGGATGGCATCACACTTCAGCACCTTCGAGAATAGAACACTGGTGTCCACACGCTTGAACCAGTCTCTTGGACCCAAGAGATATGGCCTGGCAAATGGGAGATGGGCAGTAGAACCTATCCTGATCAGATAGTATTCACGGGCCTGGTGCAAGAAAAAATTGACCATAAAAGACATGGCACTTACCATCAATATACAGGGCTCCCACATTTTTTCCTGTTTTCCAATTTCTGGAAGTATCCAAGCCAAATAGGTATAGATACAACACATATACGTTGGATTCAACTATCAAAGTTTCATAGTCAAGAACTTGAGACTCGGAACATAAATTGGGGGATGCCAGGTACAAACAAAACTCGTTGGGAGATTGATACATGTCCGATTTAAAGGGTCATTCAACCCATTGAGGGGATTGGTTTGACTCCAACTAACACTATATAAATGATTCTAGTGAAATCTCATCCAAAGCAAAGAAAACCTGATCCATTGCAGAGTCCTGAGGCACTGGAGGCATCTTCCCCCCCGGGAACCTCGCGCACTTGAAGGCCGTGCGAGCCATCTTGGTGCATTTCCTGGGCACCACTCCTTGCCAACCAACCCCCATGCCAGTGTCTTTGTACCTGGCATCGAAAGAAACCTCCGGGCTGTCGTGCAAAAATCATATCAATCAGGGGCTCACTGCCAAATGCCCAGGAACTTCAGGGGAAGAAACCTGAGCTGATGGGATCAGAAAAATGGCCCATCCTCACAGCGAGGCGTAGCGAAGCCTGAGTCGCCCGGCATCATTTGGATAGCAAGCCAGATATGAAACCTCAGCACTCACAAAACAAGTGCCAGACACCACAGCTGGGGTTTGTCCAAGAATGGGGTACCCTTAAAATTCCCAATGGTTTATGATCAGCTTGTACTTATACCATCTTATACCATGTTTCCCATGAAATTTGCCACAGATTGGGGTTGTTTACCCCCCTATTTCCCCTGGACATTCCTGAACCCAAGAAGAAATGGACCCTCAGATGGTGACCATGTGAAGAACAATGCCACCACAGGAATGGAGACTTGCAATGCCAAATGATGTGCCTCCAAGGACCACGTGACAGCCGTGATTTGAAATGGACAATCGGTGTTTCTGGTCAGGTTTGGTCCGAGGATGTGTTAATGACAATCACAGCTGCCTTTAGCATCATTTACTGTAATCCGTTTTACCTCCAGCAAGCAGCAAGACCCCAGGGCTTCTGGAGGCCTTGTCCAATTTTCCAACCTTGGAAGCCCCTTCCTCTAGCAAGCTTTGTATTCAATATACAGTAGATTCCCCTTGTCAAACCCCAACACTTGGTAGGCCTGGTAGGTGTTCACATCCCCAAGGTCCATTCATTTCAAATTCGTGGTTGGGAAACTCAATTCCTAGCTCCTTTGGCTCCTCATTTTTCGGGAGTATGGATACAAGCATAGCTCTGCCGTTCCCATTCCAGGCCCGTGGTGTTAGCCTGCCGTTGTTGGTCCGGTGGGAGCTGGTCGTAGTACCAGGCCCATAGGAGGCATCCAGCGACTGTGAAGGAGATGATTGCGAAGATATTCCTGCAGATGGTCCCCTGCTGAGGTTCAATGATAGGGAATAAATATGGATGGGATGGGGATGTATAGGATGTATAGGATGTATGATGATGAGATATATGGGGACGGACGAATCTCGCTACGGCATACACTTGGTGTTTTTGTTGACCTGCATTGAACACGAATCCAGTCCAGTGATTTCTTGCGATCGAAGGGTGGCATTCCTGAGGCCGACGCATTTGAAGACTGAGATCTTTGACTCGCTGCTCGATCCCGGCCAAAGCCTCAAAGTCAACAAGGGCAAGGTATGGCAAGGTGGCACAAGTCATCAACTCGGCTTCCACGGATGATTGGACCTGGGCGACCTGGGTGTCCCAGGCTGCATCATGCCGTTCTTGCGCATGTGACTTGATGGGAGAGCTCCCTCCATCCTGAAATCTGGAGCTGAATCAGTTCACTGGATGGGTTAGTGTATGTTGGTGAAAAACTTTTTGATGCACATCCATAGGCACGTATTGCTACAAGATGCTACAAGTAATTATAAGTATAACTTCAATATCTTCAATCCATTTCATATCCGAGTTTCCCCTGAGTTCGAAAACTGTCCAACCACGGTTTCTAGCCACTTACGATCTGGTCCTCAAGCTGCATATGCGGCCGAAGGCTGTCAACCTGTCCTGCCAGGGCCAACCCAAGGTTTTCTTGGTCTGCAGACCATTTCGGATCCACATCCTTCCGTAATCATATCTATTGCATTGGTTATTGGACCATTTCGGATGATTCGGACCTGGATCTCCCGTCCTTGTCCATCTGGCCAAGGAGCATCTCCTGTTGGATGTTAGAGGGGTCTTTTTGGCGACTCAAAATCATCTCACCATCCAGTCTGTGGGTGAGGTCTCTATATTGTTCCAATTCAGCCCTGCAGATCCACATGGGTATGTCTGAAAATGGGGTATACCCCCAATTATAGCCATTTAGTAGGGATAATGATCATTAACCATTGGGTGTAGGGGTACACTATTTTCAGACAAACCCACATAGATCCACAATGTTTCCAAAAAAACTGTGAGTAAACCCGCGATCCTGCACCTTGGTGGCGCGGCAGCAGGGGTTGCTTCTTTGAATCCATGGCTGCCCGCAGTTCTTCACATTGCCAGCAGTTTGTTCACAACTTTTCCATCCCTGGTTTGGCTCAAGGCCAACCTGGCGCCAATGTTCTTCCAGTGTGGCAGGATCCGTGTGCAAACTAGACTCCTATACTGGTATGTTGATCAGGTTTGGGAAATTGCAGTGTTGGATTTAGCTGCATGTCATCATCATACGAAACCGCACGAAACAGAAACGAGGCAATCTGTTTGAGCTGAGATGAAGCCGCTAAATGTTCTGTCTGCTGAATTTTGTCCATTTTGCAACTTCTTCTTGACATTGGGCCATGCCGAAAAGGCACAACCTAATGTTGCAAAATTGGATCATGACAATTTATCCAGTTTTGCCAAATTTCGGGGTATTGATAACCCAGTTTAACCATGCCCCAAAAAAAAGGTAGCTATCAACATGAGGTTTTGGAGCCGCTGCGCGCCAAATCTTTTGAAGATCGACTCCGTGACGCGCCACAGTGCTGTGAATCATTCTGGTACGCAACAAGGCACGCCTTAAAGCTAAACGATTGAACGGGCTGGGGGTCAAATTTGGGTCCCTTCAAATGGGCGATTGACCCCCACTGTATTGCCAACTTTAACGGGGAAAATGATGACTAATCATGACTAATCATCAAATTTTGGGATGCCCATCAGACATGACAAACCTGTTTGATGCCCCAATCATCGGGCTCGTGAAACACGGAAAAGCTGCAGGAAACCATAGTTGTCACCAGCCGTTTTAAACAGGTTCTTTCAATTCAATGGACTAAAACAAGCTGTGGATTGATATGATGAAATTCAGCCCATCTGCGAGTTAGGCCTCAAATTTGAACCCAAAGCTACTTGAAGTTCACTGAAAGAAGCTTCCTCTCTCGACTTTCCGGGCTCACAAGTGTCTGACAAAGCTTAAGAAGTACAAAAATCAGAAGGTATAAATGACAAACTATGCATATATATATATATACACACAACACTCTTGTAGTCTTTGGTTGAATTTTTGCTCCAACAATCTGCTTTCAACGGTATGAGAGTCTGGCAAGTAAAAACAATGCGGATGTGTTAATTCTGTGGGCATGTGCCGAAAAACTGTTCTGGCTTGGACCTGCAGTGCTCCAGGATCTTTTGTCAGGAATCTAACTTAAAGGCTCCTAGGAGGCAAAGGAGGCAAAAAGCTGCGAGTGAATTGTAGAGAGCCCACAATCCCCGAACAAAAGAATGAGACAAATGTTTGGGTCCAAAGTGCTGATGATAAAAGCCTCATTCCACGCCACAGGCTATGGCAGAGCATGTGGAAAGTCGAAAGTCATGGATCGCGGCATTTGCAACAGTGAAACTCAGCCTTGCGCTGCAGCGTCTGTTGCTTCATGGGGGTCCACAACATGACCAAGAAAGACTACATATTCGTATATCATACCGAAATACATCGAGCACATGCTGCAGTCAGAGTTCGAAGCAGATTTCATTAGCACCTGAACGAAACGCTGGAACGCTCTCAAAGCTGCTGGAGATCCAGTGCCCTTTTCACACCTTGCCTACGCAGCGCTCGAGGTGTGGCTGGCAGCTCTCAAGGTGTAGCTGGCAGCCCCAGCAGCATCCAGGACTGGGCGCTGGACGCGGTCCACTTCGCGGTGGATGTCCTGAAGTAACTTCGCCCAAAACCAAAAACAACATTGGAAGTTGGGATTCTCTGCCAAGGGGTCCTGCTTTCTGGAGACAGTTACGGCCGTTGGATTTCAGAAACTCTTGTAGTACCCACAGCAAAAAAAGGCCGTTAAGGCATGGCCTCCTTAAAAGGCACCATTCGGACGCAGGCGTTCTGCTGGCACCAACAAGGACTTTGGATGCCAGGGGATGCCAAGCTCTTTCAGACACCACCGAGCTGGGCACCGTCCTGGGTCCGCTTCCACCGTGCTTCCGCCTCTGAGTGGATATCAGTTTTTTGGGCCCCCAAGAAACACCCAGTTGCATGTCAATGTTCTCCAGTCTCAACCTTACTTGGGTTGTTGGAAATCATGCCCACCAAGGTTGGGCCATAATTATCATTCAACATTTTGCGGCCACCATTCAAAGCGACCTGAGTAGCCCCTGGGTTTCAAATGGTACCAAGGTCTCTCAACCTCTTAATTGGTCATTTTCTGAGTTCAAGACCAGCTCTTCAGGAGCTCTTTGAGTCTTCATCTTGCGAGCCTCCGCCTGCGAACGGTTGTTTTCTGAGCGGCTCATGACGAAGCCGCTGGGAATCCAGTGGGATCACCATGCTTTGGACCATGGTGGGATCACTACGCACAATCCTCAGCCAAGCGGTAGCTATGCCAGCTATATCAGTGAAATCTGTTTTGGCCACCTCCAAAAACGAGACCCTCGAAGATGATTACAACCGGAACCTATTTTGGAGGAGGGTCCGTGTCACAACAAAACCATTCGAACATTGACGTGTCTCTTGGTCGATTTCCAAAAAATGCAGATCAACTTCGATCTATCAAATATGGGCCACATCCCAGGGGGGAATTTTCAGCTGCCCTGTTCCAAGCTTGGGAATATTCACATCAGGCATTTTTATGTTGCCGAATGGCACCGTTGGCACCTCGTCCTTCCACTTCCTGAGATGTTGGATGGCAACTGCTTGTCGTTTCACTTCCTGTCACAAGGTGTGGGTGATGCTTCCAGGAGACGGCCGCAGAATCAATGCAAGTAACGGGGGGCATGGCCGCAACATGGGTAGAACATGGTAGAAGCCCTACTGGCCAAGTCCCAGATAGAATCAAGGCTACAACTCAGCTATGAGAGAGAAATGAAAAATCAACAACTGACACTGGATCGTAGGGATGAGAACAGACAAAGCAGCAAGAGCCTGCCGCAGTTTTTCAATCTGCGCCCGTCTTTGGGAAGGTTCCTGGAGGAAGGAGTCCCTAAAGGTTGGACCTTCAGGCCTGAAGGATAACTCCTTTGGGGTCTCCAGCATCTCTTGAAATCTTCGGACATGAAAACACTGGTCCAACAACTCTCCAGATTTCTCCAGTAACTCTTTGAACCGAAACTCGCCAACATCTGCAGGTCAGAGCTCCTGCTTCACTTGTTGATGGCGTAGGACCTCCTTCGCATGACGAAGAGCCACTTGGAGGTCCTAAGTCACGGAAATTCACCCCCCGGTGCGTCGCTAGGATGATACACTGGCAGACCTTGGAATCCAACTTTGTACTGTTTGCAGGAGATGACTTTCAACTTTACAGAATATTGTTTCTCCCCAAGAAAACCAACAGAACAAGGGAAAACAAGACAGGGTATAGGCTGGAATTGGGCTGCCAATAGTTACACCTAAATTTCGCAGTGATCATTTCCAGCCTCCCATACGCTTGCCACTTCCAGCTCTCTTCGACTTTGGGCGGCAGCAAGTCCTCCAGAGATCTGCAATATGGGTTTTTGCCATCGCAGAAACGAAAGTGAAAGCCGGGTGGCTTTGACTAAGAGTTGGATGTACCCAAAAAATTATGGTCAATATTTTCTTTGAAAAGCATTTCCCAATGAAACTTGCCAGAAAATGCGATCTCCAGAACCATGTTGAAACCCTGGCGAAAGCGAAACTCCATCAGATGGATCATGGGTAAAAATGTTGCCTGCGATGCGCTCATCCAACGCGCGGCACCTCGTTTTGACTCATCGATGACGATCCCGCGATCCCCTGGATGATGGAAATATGTTATCCTATATGTCCCAATTATACCCACCATTTTTGTTGGTGAATCCCCATTTTTTTCCCATGGGCCATCAGCACCGGTTGAACGCTAAAAAATTGGGCAACAGCACTCAGCGGCCACCACGCGCGTCTGTCTGACCACATGTGCAGTTCGCTTCTCGAGGTCCTTCCATGGATTGGTCAGAGGGAAAATTGGAAAATTGACTGGAAACCACGGTTCTTCCCTCAGATTGTCGGAAAGTGTCCTTTGATTTTGTTTCTCTTCAGCCAAGTTTGCACACTTTGATTGGATACTCATCAGCTAATATGGAGATTCTTAGACCAGAGAAATCATCCAGTGGATGTTTTTTGATAGTAGTTTCAATGTGGACACGTTGGAAAACATCCATAAACATCAATCACGTGGATCCTTTCAGACCATCAGATGCTTGGATAGATACTTGCTTAAAGTAATTAATATTGAATATAACAATCAACCCATACTCTATGCATATGAGACAATGTACATCCCTTGGGTCCCTTGGGGTAGTTGAGATCATCATGGAAAAATCTATATGGCCATATAAATCCATGTAACATCATATCAGATGGCCCTGAACACAGGGCCTTCAAAGCCTCACGTAATTCTTTGACCTGCACAGAGATTCGATCCAGTGATCGTCCGCAGCGAAAACTGAAAAAGCTCCACAAAGGTATTCCACCAGGGGATGAACAAAAACAAAGGTTGGAGTTCGCTGCTCATTTCCATGACATGGCAAGCATTGTTGAAGTATCTATCTCCTGACGAACGAAGTAACGAAGTCAGCAGGTGTGATCGGGTGCCATTGCTCTAAAACTTACATATTTCAAACTCTCAGAGATCAGTCATCCATAGTCATCCCTCAAAACCTGGGCATTGAAGACCCCTCTGCAAATGTATGTTTCACCTGGGTACAACTCAAGGTTTGATCACGTGCAGCTTTTCCTGTCGAATGGAGGAGGATCACATTGGCTATGCTTCAAGACCCTAGGGGCCCCTGCTCTAAAGTAGCTACCCCAAATGGATGTTCATCCGCCACAAAATGGCAATACAAATCGGCCCAAAAAGCTATCCCAAACTTTTTCCTATGAATTTTACTTGATCCCAATCACTCATCCCAAAATCCCAGTAAAAATTAGTAAAATTGCAAAACATGTTCTTATCTTCCATCCAAGTGTTGGGCCCATAGGGCTTAATCCATCGCAACAGCCACAGCACCAGCAGCATCGGCGCACCATCGCGTCGGTCGCAGCACCGGCATCGCGCGCCTCGTGCTCAGCTTCAACAGCTTCCTGCGCGGAATCGACAGCTCCGAAGTCTAGGTATTGATTTCTTTTGGTAATGTGTATGTTACATCTACCATATATAATATGTATATATATACATATAATATATATATATACAATTATACATATATATATATATATGTATATATATATAGAGGGGGGTTCTTAAAATGGTGGATCCCCACGTCACCCTAGGTTTCAATAATGAAATGGTCTGACTTGGACGATTTGTGGGTACCCCATTTTAGGAAACCTCCATGTAAGACAAGGAAAATGATCTGCTTGTCCTACCTAAGCTTCTAGCTACCTATCTGATGTGTCTGCAACCTAAGCATCCGACCTTTTTTGCTTATGACAATACTGGATTAGAGACAACAGGAAGTTCCAACTGCCAACAAAGAAAGCCAAATTCCACAGGTAAAATAGTAAAATGCACGTGTATATATATATTGAATATTATAAATATATATATATATATATATATTGAATATTATATATGTACTTTAAGCTAGGCCTGGTTCCCGGTCAGCTGCCAAACCAACCTCTTCCGGCTCAGCATAAAGCTTCCCAGTTGCTGCTGCAACCTCATGGTGCTAGCTCTGCCCTTCCCCGCATCTTGACATGTTGGTCTCTCCAATGCTTTTCTACTTCAAAAACATGTTTGTTGTTGTTGTTCTACCTATGGTCTCAGCACCTAGATGGTGAATCTCTTTCTGTCAGTAATATGTTCAATGTTCTTGGGGCCAACTCTGACATGAGCGAAGCATGAGCGAAACATAAGTCCTGCGCCGCTGCAAAGAGTGCAGCAGTGGCCGACTGCGCGGCAGGACTCATGTCATCATGGCTGCACGTGCGAAGCGAAGAGGCCTTGGAGGTATTTGTTGGACATTGGCCAATCACAAGGGTCTTCTCCAGTCCCAGACTTGGATGGAAACTTTATAAGAAATCCCAACAGATTTGAGGGTAAAGATAGGATAAGATCATGGTTCTTTGTATTTATTCCCTTAGAACAGTCCAGTGCCAGGGTTCAACCCCTCTGGTGTCACGAGCCGAACAAGTCGCAGACGCGTGTGCTCTGGTCTTCAACCTGGAGAGCTGTGAGTTTGCCTCTGGTTTGTAGTGCGAAAACTTGCCATTTCTCCCAATGATTAGACAAACTGAGAAAACTAAACCACATTCTGATGAGGAGCTGCAGGTAACTGAGAAAAAACTCAAGAACGAGGTACCGATTGGCCCAATCTGTGGAGTGAAATCATCAAATAAATTGAGTCGTTCTTGACCCACCAAACGTTCAAGTGTTCTACATTTTGGTACTTATTCATCCAGTTTTGAGGTTTTTCTAAATATCTTCAGCACCAACGGTCCCCATTCATCAGCTCTTTGGTCCAACCTTCTCTGAAGGCTCAAGCAAGGAGAAGTCAGAGCCACCTCACCGGGGGATCGGGAAAAGCGGCTCAACGAGAATTTAACCATGAAAATTTGGGATTTAATGGGATATTCATTGAGATTTTTTTGGAAACATTCAGAGTCACTATATCCAACTTGCAATGTGGGTGTCTGAAAAGGGGTTTTTTCCAGCCCCTTTGTGCCATTTTTTTAATGGAACAAATATGATCGACCGTCAAGGGGTAGCCTGTGTTCAGAGCTCGAGCCTCAAGAATTGCAAGGACTTGTGTAGACTGGTACATGTCAATTTCATGTCAATTTCATGTCAATACTGAAGCTCTTCCCTGGCGGAAGCTGTTGCCTGTACTTTCTCTTAATTGTCCATGTCCATCAGGTTACATATATATACAGCTTGTCCAATGCGGGAGCCAACATAGTCATCGTGGTCATGGTGGTCCATGCAGCAGGATCTCCGAATCTGTTTGGCCGAGTTTGGGGTCAACCAACATGTCTAAGAGACCGCCAGGAGGCCTGCAACTTTCGGGGCTGAAAACACTAATGGTCCAAAAACCCACCAGTTGTGTCCCAAATGCCACAGAAATCTGTGCCTATCCCAACACGATGGCAAACACACATGCAGCATGCGCCACGCACCGGTCTGGTGTGGTGCACGTGGCATTTCCTAAGCATTCAAAGCATAAGTTGCAGAGATATGTCAGATTGATGATGATTGGTGTTTATTCTTTGTATCCTCTACTCAGAAGCTTTCCCTCTTGACACTGATAGGCAAGTCTGCCTTGCTACTCCTGAAGTTATTGACAGGTCCAATTTCTTAAAATGTTCCAACATCTCTAGATGCTTCAACCTTCAGCAAATGAAGAAGATTATATTTCGAGAGTACAGTAAATAGTTTCGCTGATTTTGTGGTATGGTATTCATGAAAAATAGATGGGTGTTGTTCATGATTCAACGTGCGCGCATTGCATCATATAGCGTGCGTTGTATCATGTGGCTTGAGATCAATCTTGGCTCTCTGCCAAGCACTGCGAATGCATTCAGATCAGGTCATGTACTGCAATCCTCGACGGCTGCAATTTGACCCTGGCCAGTTTATCACCAGGATCTCCACATCTCTATTTCATCCAGGTTTAGTCGGGTTCGCCCAAGAGTTTTGGGAAAAGACACGTGGTTTAGAAAATCACTTCTTGCCGATTCTTGCCTCCATTTGTTCATGGCCAAGTCAAAGGATGCTGTTTAGACAGCGAATTCCCAATCTCCACCGTGGCGGCCTTTTGATGCACTTGGCTCAAATCTGCTGCGAGATGCGGCGCAGCAGCAAAAGGAAACCAAATGGGTCATTGGGTCTGGTATAAACCGTTTCAGCTTGTCCACGAATGAGAACCCAAAAATGGCAGTTTTCCGAGGGAAATATTTTTTCAACAATGGGATTCTTCGGACAAAGCTGTTTTATCTGTTTTTATATGGGTTTGTCTGAAAATGGTGTACCCCTACACCCAATGGTTTTGCTGATCATTATCCCTATTAAATGGCTATTTCATTGGGAATATACCCTATTTTCAGACAAACCCATATCATCCTTGGGATGAATTTTGGAGGAAATAGATCAGGTTTTGCCATGGGCATCTCTGGAGGATCATGGTAACGCGCCATCCACATGAACCAATGACCGCCTCACTTTGGGCGGTTGGCTTGGTGTATTATGATAAAACCAAATGAAGGGTCAAGCCTTCTAGGACTCTGCAGCAACAAATCAAATTCAAGATTCAAGACACTTCGAGGCTGTTGAAACTCTTGTAAACTGTGTGAAGGTGACCCTCTGTGAGCTGAGCTACAGCTGAGGCTACTGGTAGTAGGAGATTCGCGACTTTTCATCCGCAGGGCCCAGTGCAGACTTCTGTGCCACCACATGGGCTCCCACCTAACGAGGTGCGACGCTCATGGAATTTTGGGGTGACACCCAGCTGGGGTTCGGCTCTGCGGCAGTGCATGCTTACATCAAGGATCCAATACCTAGCTTGGCGCAACTCTCCCGGCAAAAATGTCACCTTACGGGCATCCCCGGCATCCCCATTTTCAGACAGACCCATGTGAAACATTGTGAAACCATATACTAGAATCATCAGTGAGTGCCAACCCTTATAAAAGAACATTCCACACGTTCCCCTGAAAAAGTTGTTGGAAAATCATCTGCCAGCAGATTTTTCAGCCTGAAATCCTGAGGGTCCCTACATCGCAAGGTTTGGCGATCAGAATCTGCCCTGCTGCGAAAGGCTACCGAGTTGACATCAAGCTGAAGCTACACAAGGAGATGCCCCATAGCTAAGTTGGTTTATATATATATATAAGTTGGTAAACTAGAATTTATGGTAGATGTATCTATATTGAATGGGGTTTATCAAATTGATCAACCAACTTATAAGTAACGAACATCACCTTGAAAGGAGCAGCCGGTGATAATCAAACATGGCTGGAATGGTCCCATGTTTGGTGTGAAAATCATCTAGAAATGGACATTGCTGGATTCTCCATGGCCATGTTTGATCACCAGAGGGTGAAAAAAAATCTAGCTCCAAACATACAACTGCCACTGAACTACAACCACCGTGGATTGGTTCCCTTCATGCTTTCATTGGGCGTTAATGTGGCTCACACACCGTCTTGTCTTTCTTGTACCAACATGTTACTCTGTTGTCTACGAATGCATGTCCTTTTCTTCCCTTCGTTCATCGTGGATCTTTCTTCTTTCCTTTTCCTCGGAGAGTTGAATTTTGTGAATCCTTGTGGACCCACAAATGGCTGTATATGGGTTGTCCTCCTCACTGCACAGTTCGCAAAATGGCCATGCCAATAAGGAAGATCATGATAAACCAGTTAAATTGTTTGGTGGTGTTTCCAAAAACTCATATATATATATATATATATATATGTTGTATATGTCATGTATTGTATATACATATACTGAAAACGTATGGAAAATTCCAAGAAATGTGTCTCTCCATGGTGCGTTCATGGTTTTCCCATGGGTTCTCCCATCTGATTTGGAGCGCCTGAGATAGACTTCTCCTCGGCGGCCTTCAACATGGCCTTGGCCACGTCCTGCTCCAACTGGTTGGAGGCCTCGGGGGTCGATGAAAAATCGGAACTTTGTGGGGAAAACATGGAGAAAACCCTTTCTCCAAAAAATGTGGAGAAAAGAAAACACTAACACTTGTTTGGGCGAAAACTTGGGATTTTTTGTTCAAAATGTGCCAAGAAATAAAACACACACACACACACAAATAAAACATGGTTTTTGCGACAAAGCAGGGCTTTGCCGAATATCTGCAAAGCAGGGAGCCTACCATCTTTAGGGCACCTCCAAGAGACAGTCATGACCTTAACAGGGCACCTTTCATGGTGAAATGATGTCACCTCAACTGGGCCCATGTGGGAAAACCCCACCAATGGAGCCCTGGTCCATTCCCGTGGGTTCCCCCGCAGATTGCGCCAAAACATCACCAGTTCTGCCTGGGAGCAAGGCCAGTACCTCGGTCCAGATGGCGATGGATACGCTGAAGGTCTCCTGTCTCAGGATGGAATAGATCAAAGACATGATGTGACATTGTCTAAACACATATAAATAAACATCATAAACATGGGATTTTTGGGGGAAAAATTCCACTTTTTGTCTGGAAAATCATCAACACCACATTTATGGGTGAAAATTTTACTATGTCTGGAAAATGATCTGGATTAAATTCCACTATGTCTGGATTATGGGAAATAAATCCTGGAGAACTTCCCACCATCACTCCATCCAGGGTCACCGATGGGCCGTAGCCAGCAGCACAGGCGCCGGAAGCACCAGCGGCGAGGGCCTGGTGGCGAAAAACATACCCCGAGTCATGGGTATGGCTGGTGACAGTGGCCCGGTGTCCCACAAAATGGACTGTCTTTTGACGGTTGTGGTGGCATATGATTAATATGAATAATATGTTTATATGACCTCACGTGATTATATGCAAAATTAATAAATATATATTCACAAAGGATATGGTAGGGAGGTGCCAAAAGGGTTGATAGATCCCTGATCTATTGATGGATGAAGTCCTTGTCCCCGACAAGATGTTGATGAACCACACCAAATAGTTAACCTGATGCCCTG
>Ga0126342_10007161_pt1 | contig 19879 bp, 10 predicted proteins | sample Cyp1metagenome_FD_92528 | JGI IMG/M metagenome (GOLD analysis project Ga0126342, IMG submission 92528) | Coral microbial communities from Lord Howe Island, Old Settlement Bay, Australia - Cyphastrea 1 metagenome | ecosystem: Host-associated > Invertebrates > Cnidaria > Coral ... | reverse complement strand
TTTTAGCCTTCACCTGGGGGGGATACTGGATGTATGTTTTTGATATTTTTTGATGATCTTGGATGTCAGTCCAGGAATCTTAACCTGATGAAACTGGGGTCTAACCCTGAGGGCCACCCCAGATGGGGATCAGTACTACTTCGTACTGAAAGACATCCACAAAGCACATCCCAGTACTACTTCGTACTACAAGATATGCACAAAGCACATCCCAGTACTACTTTGTGCTACAAGACTTTCACAAAATACTTCCCAGTACTACTTTGTACTACAAGCCTTGCACAAACCACTTCCCAGTACTACTTCGTACTACAAGACATGCACAAAGCACATCCCAGTACTACTTCGTACTACAAGACTTTCACAAAATACTTCCCAGTACTACTTTGTACTACAAGACTTTCACTAAATACTTCCCAGTGCTACTTTGTAATTACTACAAGACTTTCACAAAATACTTCTCAGTGCTACTTTGTAATTACGACAAGACTTTCACAAAATACTTCTCAGTATTACTTTGTACTACAAAGCTTGCACAGAGCGCGTTTTACACAGAAAAACTTTAACACACTGCGAGCTTTACACAAAGAAACTTTTACACAGAGACACTTTACACAGAGACCAGAAAATTCCCTATATATTCCCATGGATATTTCCATTAAATAAGTAATATATTCCCTATTAATATTCCCCAAACATCTTCCAATGACCAGAAAATCCCATGATTTTTCCAATGTTTCCATGAAGCCCCTGTCAGCTCGGCTATGTTTGAGGTACATTGTTGTGGTCTGTACATGGGATGTTGGACATGGTGTACGAAGATCCTCTGCAGGTCGCTGGGCGATCATCAACTCATCTGTTCCAGAAAATCGGGAAAAAATCTATGGGGAATCATCCCTAAATGGGAGGCCCTATATAATTCAGGTGAATTATGATAGTTTACGCCCATTTTTTTTGGATGATGATCTCATTTTGTGAAAAAAGATATGAACAAATGGAGTAATCCATCGTCAAGCATTGACATGGTTGCTTGAAATTTGAGGATACGATTCATGTTCCTGGTTAGGGAATATCATTCAACAATGGGAATGATGATCTAATGGTATGTAACTATTGAAAATGGCACATTTATAGTGGATTTACCCATTGAAAATGGTGGATCTTTCCATAGTTATGTTAAATTACCAGAGGGTAATGGTATCTAATGGATCTTTTTATGACTGAATTGCAATTCAATGATGATACCTTACGAAATTATCATGTAGTTGCCCTGAATATGATCGAAGGGGGCATTCAACAAAATGGGAGACTGATACGATATGATCGAAGCACGTCAACACAATGAACATGGGATACTTTCACCATTTGTAGAAGGGCAACTGACAGTATTCTCGGCTCGAAATGTGTGTTATTTGCAGATTGACATCGGCAGAAATGATCTCAACCATTCCTTCAGGAATCCTAGGGAGTGATATCAGTTAACCATGTCACAATCAATTTCTATTCATTGCATAGCCTTGCAGTACGTGATGCCCCCACCATAGCTTCAATGGGCATTCAAAAAGCCGGGTGCCACCATGCAAAAGGTGGGGTATAGCGATATGATTATTATCCCCTTGTTAAGGTTTTTTGGGCAATAGGTTGGGTATGTAATATGTAATGAGTAGGACAATACATGTTGGGTATACGGACATACCACACTTCTTACACTGCACCTCCAGGTTGGGTAAACATTTGGCATTTTGAAGGCGGGAATGTCTGGGTGTACGCAATTTTTTTTACTATCAAATCTTGAGACCTCCGTACTTTTCACCCAAGTAGTTTCAAGGTAGTTTCAACATCGAAATCTTGGCTTTGGCCACGAAGTTTCGGACACATCGGACACCTTTCATTGCCTCGGACAGCGAAGAGCCGAGGCGATGAATTTGGACTCATATCTCTTCGGGCCTGCATGCTCGAGCGGCGGCGGGCCGGTGCTGAAGTTCTTAGTCCGTGCCATGAAAGAAAGGGATGGTGTGATGAGATGGTTTAAATATCTTTAAATATCTTTAAATGTACCCGAAATTAGATATGATTTAACAATCACATATGTGGAAACATGGAATTTTTCCAGCACACCTTTTTTTGGAGAATTCGGTTTTTTTCGGCAACTGGGCTGCCCAAACATTGGGATTTTAGGTAAATAATCCACGATGTCAGATTTGGGGGATTTGAATTGAGGAAAAAAGCAACCAGTGGCAGGGAAATTTCTCATCAGCAAATGATGGTTGAATTTTTATGGGAATGAACAACTGGGTTGGAGCTTGGGTTAACAGAATAGCAGTGGATTCCGTGAAGGTTGATGGGGCTTGCTTAGAGGCTTAGTTCCTGCTTGGAAATGAGGAAAACGTGAACACGTTTTGTCTCATATTGGAGGATTTACCATCAAAAGCTGGGAACATGAGGCTAAAAAACCATTCGATTTTGGGGTATTATATCTTCACTCAAAGCCATATCAACCCTAGTGAAATGGTTGCACATATACACATATTTGGATGTTTGGTAGAAGTTGTGTCACGAGGGGAAAAGGTTGAGATGGGGAGGAAACAGCTGGAAATCAGTGGGGATGCAACCACTGAGTGCCACACATGTCAACTAACGGAGGGTCTGCTGTGCTGACAATGGATCCCTGGAGAATTTTTGCTTTGTGCCTTTTTTTGTTTGGCCGGCCCGTTTTTTTGTTTGCCCAAAAACGGCGGGATACCCCAAAATAGCTGGTAAACAATGAAGAACATGATGATAAACCAGATTTCATGGGGCACAACATATTCTCATAGCATCAGTCGGTGACTGGTGCACCCTTCATTCCATCCGCAATCCGCCCAGGTTGGTTGACCTTTTCAGGCTTCAGATCCCTAGCGATACCCCGAACACATGGGAACTTTGTCCCAAGATGGGAAACCCGCAAAAACCCGAGATTCTTTTAGATTGCTGAACACGTTTTTTTTTTTTAAAGTGGCCCTGCCGCAAATTCAAAAAAAATGTTTTTTTTTAATGATTTCAAAAAACAGGAAAAGTTCATTTTCCGGGGTTTGGAAAACCAAAAACAACTATTTTTGGATGATTTGGAAAGATGTTTTTGTTTTTTTTTTCATACGCCGCAAGCGCGAAACAAATATCATTGAAAAACACAATATTTTTTGAATCAAACAACATCGAAAACCATGAAATAACATCATTTTTTGCAATTTGAACACGCATTTTGTTTTTTGGGTTTTGCAAACGCAACAAGTTGATTTTTTGAAGTTTCGAACATGCAAAACAATGATTTTTTAAGATTCTGAAAAACGCCAAACATTGTTTTTGTTTTTTTCTTCACTTTTTGAACCGCAAAACATGGGTTTCTCATTCATTTATCATTCAAACACAATCCATTATTCATAACTATTGATATATCCGTTGTAGTAGGTGGTTCATCATCCGTTGATAGACAATCATGATAACTATTGATAATATTTCATGGATAATTATATAATTATCCTATATATATATATATCGAACCTAGATAACTATTATTGATAGATACATTAATCATTCATGGACACATTATTTTTTTCTATGATTATATAATAGATGATCCGTGATGAACATCCACAGAAATTATCAATATTCACTATGAATATCCATGACACATTCATTATCCATTATGTTTCTTCATCCATTAGCCAGCGAGCCTCATAGCATTAACGTTCCTGAATCTTAATGGATAATCACCAATGGTTGTCATATAATGGATATTCAGGAAAGATGATGAAATATTCATATTGATAAACGACGAGTTTTTTTTAAATTTTAATCTTAGTTAACTCATATGTATGAGATTATTTAATAATTATTTATTAAAGATCCATGAGATCATACTTAACTCATTAAGATTATCAATATTAAAGGTTATTCATAAATAATATCCATTAACCATTCATATTGATTGATCATCCATGATTATCCATCATATTGATCTTATCATAAGAATATCAATAAGATCAATGATAAGATTGATCATCCATTCACCACTCCATCCATTCACTTCCCCAGGTGCCCTTCGCTTGACCCTCGGTCTGGGGGTGGTGGTGCCTGTGATCCATGCGATCTATGTCCTAAAGTCCGAGGCGCTTTCCGGGGGAGGAAGGCGAAACGGAAACGTCATTTTGTACATGGAAATGGCCCATTTTTGTCGATGATTTTGCCATGATTTACCTTGGAATTTCGCCATGGACATCTCCATATTTTAATGGGAAAATCACAGTTGATGGTCGTTTTCATACGGAAAACGCGTTCTAAACCCTATGCTTTTTAATTTTCTCCTGGTTTATTTTTGGGAGACACAACCATAGATATAAGTAAAGAATTATATCATCATTTATCTACAAAATGGGATATGATGGGTCTCTACATTGATAGTGGGTGCGGCATGATGCGGGATATTCTGGTCTACTGATGTATAATATTCTGATTTTTCTGACTCATCCGAACAAAAGATCCACACGTTCAACAGGAACATCATCTACCTATTTAGCGCATCAATTGATGTAGAAATGGGGGTCTTTATCAGTCTGGGGCCCCAAAAAACCCTTGACTCACATGAGTTTGTGCAACATTTTGGGGTGATATCCTAGAAGTAGAAATGGGGGGAACATTTTCTGATCAACCGCTGGAAATGGGTAGCATATTTTTGGACCCCACAGAAATGATCAATGATGGTTGGATGCTGGGTCAAACCCAGCAATGGAAAGAAAACCGGCTTCGGCATAGCAACTGGAGATCAATGGGAGATCGGCCGCCAAGCTCATCCCATCTATAGATATCTATAGATCATTGCAAGGAGGGGGACTTGGAGCAGACACGGATGATAAGCTTTGGTTCTTAGCGCCGATCATACCATAGGTTGAGAAGAATTCAACGGTTCTACTGAGTCATACTGACTCGAATTTCCAGGTTTTGACTGAAAGCCTTTGGTTGAGGCCCCCTTCCTTTGATCTTCTCTCTACTGCATCTATCTATAAATCCAGGAATCTATCTATCAATTTATCTATGAATGCATTACATTGCACTGAATTGCACTGCATGAAATATGAAATAGTACAAAGTACACATGACACATGGCGTTCGTCCATTAGTCCATCTGTCCATCCGTCCATCCGTCCATCCATCCATCCACCCATCAACCCATCCCTCCATCCATCCATACATCGATACATGCATGCATGCATACATCCATGCATACATACACGCATACACACATACACACATACACACGTACAGGCATGCATGCATGCATACATATACACATACACACGTACAGGCATGCATCTACACACATACGCACATACACACATACACACATACACACATACATACGTACGTACGTACGTACCTACCTACCTACCTACCTACATACGTACATACGTACATACGTACATACGTACGTACGTACATACGTACATACGTACGTACGTACATACGTACGTACGTACGTACGTACGTACATACGTACATACGTACATACGTACATACGTACATACGTACATACGTACATACGTACATACGTACATACATACATACATGCATGCATACATACATACATACATACATAAATAACACATGTTAACACTTAGCATGAAATCCAAATTATCAGCTTACCCGCACTTTGGAATCCACCTTTTGTTGGGTTCCGCCTTATATTGTTCCCCCATCCAATGACTACCAGGTGTATCACTTTGACTACATCACGAACGCAGTTCCTTGTCTGGGAGCTAGCTCCTGCAGATGGGGAAATCATCGATGGCCAGAAGTTCTGCTGTTAGATCATATGTAGGTTGACTAACATAGAACTAGAGGGGCCTATCATATTGATCTAGTGTTGACTAACATAGGTTAAGCAATAACTATATTGATAGGTTATGCAATATGTACAGGTCAATGTCAGTAGTTATTGAACATCCGACTGTGCCAAGTTTGACTCTGCTAATCTGTCATCAATGCGAACCAGATGCTCAAAACTCCTTTGCCCCGGATTAAAAGATCAACAGTTTCTATGCAGCCGTCCCCACAATATTCATCAATATAACTCCCTACTTTTTTCTCCAATGACGGTGGTTTGCTAAAATGAGATCCAATATCGTTGCTGGTGTTTGTGAAGATCACCAAGACTACGAACTGATGGAACCTTCCACAGAAAATCCATGAGATCCAATACTCAACAAATGTGGAGGGAACTCAACAAATGCTCACAATGATCAGATCTGGGATCCTCACTGATCTGGGAAAAGCCCAGCTGGAAGGGTCCAAATTTCCCCATTTTTTTTTTTGGAAAAACTGGTCTGTTTCTTCGGGATTTTCTGGTCCAGAGGCCTCGAATTTCCAACAGCCTCTTGTAGTTTGTAGCTTCACTGAAATGTGCTGGAATCTGCTTGTGATGCACATCTTTTTGCTGGTTTTTTGACCGTTTTTCGTGCTTCTAGCTTATAACCTATGTAACCTATGCCCGATGTCCCCTGTGGCAGTCTAATATGGTAACACCGAATATGGTAATGCCAACGAATTGCACATTTTCATATGTAAATCATCTAGAAATTGTGAAGTGTCCATTGCGACATTTGACGTCTCTGTTGTGTGAGGAATAGGTGAATGGCTCGCACATGTGGTCATTAAACTGGTCCCCTGTTTTCTTTTGACAATTTCCACCATAGCCGCCATAGCCTCCTTCATCTCGGTTTCTGGTTGCCACATCCGCAAGTTGCCATATTGTTTGTAGCTTTTTAGCTTGATCAATCCTGCTTTCCATGATCCTAAGGCTTGTCGCTTAAAGTCACCATTGTCGTTGGGTAGTTGGATTGACCCCCTTCAATGGTTTCCAGTAGAGCAGTGTTAAACAAAAACCCTTTGTCATCACTTTATACTGCCTGATCAATAGGGATTCCGGCAATGGATTGACAATCCACCACAATTATGTTGGGTCGTTTTTTCTCCCACATCATCAACAGGGGTTTTGAACACTGCTCAATAGTCAATATACTTGGTGATGTAGGATTATAGCATGGTATACCCTTCTTGGTTGCTGTGCTATCCGTTTTGGTTGCTCAATTGAGGTTGTTCAATCTCCATTTTGGTGAAGTGAGACGTGCTTTTTGTTTTTCCAAAATGGATCTGTTGTTCGCCTCAGTTGGTTGAGCTCCTGTCACTCAATGTTTGTTGGCGAACCTCCCATTATATACATATGTATACATATCTATCTATCTATATATATATATATGTATAATACGATAGTAAGACCCAAAGAGATAGAAAAGTAATTCATCGCCTTTTTTAGGGGAATTTTCCTTATTTTTTCCAGGGAGATAGCATCATCATCTTTTAAAATTTGGGTGGTGCCAAAAACATGGCTGGAAAATCCACCATTTTTTGGCTTCACCAAACAAGGTCCGACGGAGACTCAACATGATCTGCTGAAGCCCCGAAAGGTGTACCCCTGGGCCGACAAGAGGGTTGGTAAGGCGGTACCGATATGATCGTTTTCTGGTTGTGCCGAAGAGGCGGGAAGCGCTTTCATCGCCTTTGGTGGCAATGTGTGGCTCGGCTAAGACGAGCGGCGATAAACATCACAACGGGGAGTTCACAGGCGAACATGGCAGGCTTGTACGTGAAGCATCTTGAACGATACATAGTTGATGTATGTTGATTTGAAGCTTATCTGACAAATTGGATGGCTTAAGGATCATAAAGGACCCTTCAGCTACATTCTTTTTGAGTCCAAATTTGGCTCCCATTCCAACTTTCAAAGTTGCTCCTGCGTTGAGATCAGGATTCGTGAGGGAGTCGTTAGAAAAAACCATGGTGGGTTTAACTGGGTTCCAAGAGAGATTTCAACAGGTGTCACATGCTTAAACCCACCATCTACTAGAACTAAAAGATAGGTGTCACCAGAACTACCATAACTATGTGCCACATGTCACATGTAACAGATGGGTGTCACATCCAATCTCAGAGTTGATCCCACTGGTGAAGCTAATCCTGGATCTATGGCACTATAAATTGGTGTATTCGAAAAACACTTATGAACAATTATGAAACATATATCATTGAAACATATTGAAACATATTTTCAGCCAAGTTCCAAGACTTACACTTTTAATCATGATCCGATGACCTCCCCTCTTCATATGTTTTATTTCAGCTCCTGTAAAAAAATAAGAAGGCCTGTGTCACAGAGAATTCGGGATCATCTCCTCCTACTCGATGGCGATGGCCCAGGATGAATAGCTGTATGTTGCCCTTCCTTTGCTTACCTCATCCCAACGGACTTTCTTCGGTGCACCAGTTCGACGCGCCTTGGAAGGGTCGATCAGAGACTTTGAGGGTCATCAAAAACGACATGAGAAACCCTCCATTGGTATTGTGGCCAATGGGGGGCTCACTCAATTTCTGCAAGTTTGTGGCAGATATATAGATCTGAAATGATCTGGATGTAGGTTTCTCTCACTCAGCTGGGGATAGAAGAAGACCATACAATCATTTGTGCGACCGAAACAAGGAGGTAGCTGGGTAGCAGCAGTCCCTTCATTTTTCAGATCACCGAGGCGGTTCTGTGTGATGACAATCAAGCGTATCGTGTATTGGTTTTTCTAGGCACGGAAACTCACTGGGCGGGATGGAGTTTTGATGCCGCGGTGTGTTGGTGAAAGTTCTGCACAACTGCCATGGCTTTTTGATTTCAACCTCCAAGACTTGAGATTTTCCCCATCCAATGCCCCAGTTATTTGAATCCAAATCTCAACAACCTCTCCGTACATTTTGGATGGGAATTTCTGGAGTCAGAGAGTCCTGCGGCGAAAGGGCGCAAGCTGTGAAGCGATGGCGATTTTTGGCCGGCAGAATTGCGGAAGATTTCAGCTGACAAGACTTAAGCTTTTTTTTCACAGTCAAGGATGGAGAATTCAGTGACAATATTATCATATATTAATAATATATTCTATTATTTAGGGGTTTTGAGCAACTGATACACTTGATATGAACGATGGCCGTTTCATGGTTTTTATGATGGCCGCAACCCGGTGTGGTTAACCGTTACCCGGACCGAGATTGGTTGACGACGTCCCGTTTGAGTTTCTGTCTTGAATCCGCTAATATGTTCGTAGATTGGATTATATGATATTATATGTCCGTATTTTTCCGCAAATTCCCCAAGCCAAAGCCTGTTTCTGTTGATGAAATCACCATTTTTTGTTGGTTTCCACCCTCAACATGGTTTCTGCTCGTGATGTTTCTATTTAGATGGCTATTCCCAAACTATATGGGGATATTCCCTTTAGCCCTGCCCCCGGAAACATAGGCCTCAAAAAATGGTAGGTAGCTCCGAAGAAAGGTGAGTCATGGCCGCTAACCACATCCACCAGGCTACCTGCTAATGCTCATACCCATTGGCTTCGTTTGCTTGTGTAGCTGGGGCTGCAGGGGTGGAAGACATGGGTATCAAAAAGGTCGAACTACCGTATAACTATAGGGGTATATAATCTCCATAAGTTGGATATAATTATATATAATTCCTTTAAGTGTGGTTATGTATCGGTTTATAAGTGGAACCTTGTAACCTTGAGATTTTGGGCGAACAGCAGGTCTGTCTGAAAATGGCCTTAAATGAAATCTTGGGGACATCACCAAGTAGACTTGGGGCTCTTCAGCGACATAAATGGGGACAGAAAATGAAGGCAAAATCGGGAGTTACATCAACAAAAATAGGAATCACTGATCACAAAAACCAAACATAGAGAGATCCCAAAAAAAGAGTAGATTCCAGTGATTCCAGTACGCAACTTCAAAAAAAATCCATCATCATTTTCCAATTCTTGTTGCTGATTTTTCTCATAGAATTCGATGGGAACATTTTACCCGGAACCTCCAAGCAATTTGATGGTCAAAACCCATGGGTTTCCGGTGACGATTTTCCCAACAATTAACCAATCCATTGGTGAAGTCCTGAGCCGCGCTGCATACCCCGGGGATCATCATCCAATGGTCAGTTACATCTGATGGAGGTGATTTTTTTGGTCATTTATCCCATGAAATATATTAACATCATTTAATAAATACTATATATATATGTAGAATCATACTATTCCAACAATTTCTATTGACTTCTTATGTTTTCTGCCAACATTTTTCGTTTGTTCGGTCCGTCCAAGTCGCGCTGCACGCGAACGGTCTGAGGCTTCTGGTTACTCTTCTGGGAACTGCCTCAGCGTGTGCTGCGAGGAGACATGAGGTGCGACAGGGGGGCGAAACCAAGAGATAATCATATATCTGGTTATAACTATACTATACTATATATATAGTGAATAACATTGAATAACTATATTTGGTTATAATATATTAGTGAATAACATTGAATAACTATAATATTATCTAACACACACATATATATATATAATTAGTATAGTTAGTATATAACATTGAATAACTATACTAATTATATATATATATATCTGGTTGGTGGTGACTGGAACATGGCTGGATTATTTTTCCCATATATTGAGAATAATAATGCGAACTGACCAATATTTTTCAGAGGGGTAGGTCAACCACCAACCAGATATGTATACACAGCCTCTGGTAATCAAACGTGGCAACGGGAAATGACCTACAAATGGAGGTTTTTGGGGAGTGTTCCATTCCTATGTTTGATTAACGGAGGGTATGTATATAGCAGCGCCAAAAGATAGAACAAGAAATTATTACTGTTTCAGTAGGAATTTACTTTGAATCTTTTTGGTAGTTACTATATTTATTTATTTGGTGAGGTAAACTAAACCATATCACTATACCAGTATATATATATAATCATGTGTTTTAATTTCAATAGGATGTAATTGCTTATTTTCAGTAGAAATATCCTGGCTAATTAATATAGATTCCAGATCTAGTATCCGGCACTTCTTTATTTGTTTTTGCGTGAGACATCATGCAGCTAAAATCAACATATACATATGTGTGTGTCTTGTGCGGGGTGAACCATCGCCTTGAATGTATTTTTTCACCTGCCCAGATATCATTCAACCAGGACAGGGATTTCAAAAGGTTCTGCCTTTGAACATGGGGATTGAAACCCAAAGTCATAGGCACTGAAGCAAATGGCAAGATCTATGTTCAGCCAATGAGGACGATGGTCAGCGTGTTAGATTTTGTCATATATGCATTCATATTCGCCCATACATCCACATTCTTATGGCTCCATGACTTTTCCTTTTCCGCACTAAAAATTGGAGGTTTCAAAAAACTGGGGGATTTTTTTGCACATTTTTGATCTTCAAAGATCAAGGGTTCACATGGCTGGCGATCGCGGGTGAACATCCCAAAAGGATGATTTCTGTTCCCCACAATGATGAACTGGCTGGGCGAGGGTTTTTGCATGGAACCGAAAAGTGGGTTGATTTTTGTTTCTGATTTTCAATATATAGTTGGTTAGAATAGGTAAATATGGAAATGGTACAGTACTATAAGTACTATAAGTATAAGATGGGTTCCACTTTATCCATTTTCGGACCATCAACCCCATCAACCTGCACGATTCACTATTGGCCGATTCAGCCAATCCCCAGCCATCGAGAGATGACTCTCCACTATCGATGGTTTAGAGCCGCCTTTAAGCCCTCATCTACTGTAATTCGTTTTTTAGTTTTGAACTATTTACTTGGTGGTTTTGAAGTATCTTTATTGAACAAGTAACTGTTTTGAACAGCCCATAAACCAAGTTGGTGGTTTTGAAGTATCTTTATTTTCAACCACATGGGATGACGATCCCAATTGACGAATATATGCATATCAGGGATTGTGAAACCAACCGGTCATGTTATTCAGATAGGAATGAACATAGCCAAGATAATCCCATTATCAACCATCAACCACAAACCAACATCTATAAACCAACATCTATTTTTTCCATGAAATCTCCATAGAAAAATCCCATGATTCGGGGTCCAACCCGGGCTCCAACCGGGGTCCAGTGAGGTTCGTTCGCTGTTGCAATTTCTTGCTGTGCAACTTCCGACCTGGAGCGGAGAAGCCCGTGGCGCCTTGGACTTCGCTGAGTTCGACTTGGTTGGAAGATGAGGGGCGGGCAGGGGTTCACCACGGAAAAAAAGTGGGTGATTTTTGATCCAATAACTATGGTTTATAGGTGATATATCTATAGTTAATGGGATTGTGATTGAACTATGGTTTCAACATGTGTTCACTTACCAAGGGGGAAATTGATCCCCAAGCTTGAAGGGCTTGGGGTAGTTGAGTCCTTGCGTTCAAACTTGCTAACAACAACATACAATAACCATAAAAAGAAAACGATTACATGTTTTTTCGTGGACTACCAAAGATTGACCCTGGTATTATTGTAGAAGGGGGCTTACTATGAAAAATACTATGGCCCCTCATGGGGGAGTGATTTTTGCTCTAAAAATGGTCAAAAATACTGGTATTTACAGTGTTTTGTGACCAAAGTGGGCTTAAAACCGTTATTTTAGAGCAAAAAATAGAGTTCACAGTTCACCTCCAAAGGCTCTCACATGCTGTCATAAATCACTGGCATCTACAGACTCTTGTGGCAGGATTCAATTTTTCATTAGCCTTAACATCAGGCATACACCGTTTCTGGACAAACCACCATTCTTTGTTAAATTATATTATATCCCACTGAATCATCATGTAATCCCCCAAGACGATAGAACAATAAAAGCCGACAAACAAATAGTCATCAATCACTTTTCGGCATCTTTGTTGTACATATATATATATATGTATATATATATAATTTTTTACATATACATGCTTATGGGTCAAAAGCCTGGTACCTATCTATGGTAGCCTAAGTCATGGTATTTATGGATGCTTATTCCCCTCATATGATTCCCATCTCCTTGATGAGGCGATGTTTTTGTGCCGTGGCGTCGTGGCAGCCTTGGTGCCCTTCATTCCCTCCACGGCGGGGAAGGCGGCTTCAGCTCTTGGGATTTTCATGGGATTCGGTTTTGGCTTTCGGTGTTGGGATGATGGATCAAAAAGCTAATGACAAGCAGATCAGCATAGGGTATGCAGCCGGTGAACAAAAGTGAGCATGATACACTTTGGTCGCAATGAGAATGAAGGTCAAAAGTAAGTGAACATATGTGAACATGGTTAAATAATGTTAAATATCACCCTTAGTGAAGATGCCACACATTGAAACACTGGTGATTCTCGGGCTGGTGTGCCACTGGTCGCTTGGACGAAACATGTTGCTGGTGTGCTCAATCCGTCAAGATGACCCGTTGGGATGCCACAAAAGGGTCAGTTGTTGGGTGCCAGAAGGAAGTGACCCACGGTGAGGCCAATTTGCTGGTGCTATTTTGTTTACCATTTATTTGGTATGATGATGATGATGATGATGATGATGGGTATATATATAATGGTGATTAACAAACAACAGTGGTAAATAATAATGGTAGTGATGATGATGATGATGATGATGATGATGAGGTTGGCCCGAAACCTGGATCGCAACAGGTTTGCTTTATGAACATCGTGCTCTTTTTCAGTTTATTCGTCGTTGCTTTGGGCCAACCCTCGAGAAGTTCAGTCTGTTCCTCGGCCCAAGAGTCGCATGCGGCGACGCTGCCTAAAACAAATGTCCTAGAAAGATCAGTTGGTTTATATCTAAGCTAAGCCTTACTAAGCCTTACTAAACATGGTTTATGGTGGGTATCTAGTGGGGATGTCTATATACATTTGCAACTGGCCCAGGATCGCTTGGGGGAAGTTGTTCGATATAATCCACCGTCCACAGGGGTGAAGTGGCAGTTGAAATTGAGAAATGATATGGGTGTGTCTGAAAATGGGCTATTTTGTGAGGTAAATTATGATGAACCATGGATTTAAAAAGGGTTTTCCCTTCATTTTTCAGGTACCAAAGCCATATTGATCTTAGTGCCAGATCATTGGCCCCTTCGTTGTCCCAGGCAATACCTTGGATCTGGCTTTGCTGGGTGGGCCGCTGAGCGAAATGGCTTTGCGGGCCTCGTTCTGGGGCTTTGTTGCGGCCAAAATGTTTCAGAAACATTGGGACTGCACAGGCTTGCCACACACTTAACATGGTTTAACTAACGACAAAATTTGGCCCCAATAGAATCAAGACATCAAAAGAAGCATTTGTTTGTTCACCAATAAGCAATGCCATCATGGGTGAAAAACGAGAACACATCATCGACAAACCTGAAGAATTAGCTGTCAATGGAAATTTATACATGTATGTACACATACGATATACATAGATATATACACGATAATACATGTATGATATGTATATATATATACACATACATATACATATTAATATACATATTCATATTCATAACACCAGTGAATATGGACACATCACCCGTGATGGATACAACTTGACATGACCTTTTTTCTTTGTTCGCATCTTCCAGATGCTTCGACTTGGTCAACTGTTGGGTAGCCTCTGGTTATGTCACCACATGGCTGGAAAATCGCACAGAAATAGCCTCTGGTTATGTCAAAATAGCTATTGAACATGGCCATCTATAGTGGATTTACCCGGATTTACCCATTAAACATGGTGATTTTCCAGTTCGTTATGTAAACGTTTACCAGAGGGTAGATTGATGGACTATAACACATAGCAGACATAGAGGGCTACCCTGTGGTTATTTAACGTAGCTATGGGAAATCACCATTTTTAATCAGTAAATCATATTAAATCATCATAAATGATCTATAAATGGGCCATTTTCCAGTTCGCTATGTTAGATAACCAGCTGGGCCGTTGATGATTTTTTCAATGTCTGTTTTTCCAAAAATCCAGCTGGGCTGGGCCACCTGCGCCACCTGGGCCCTCTTTAGGATGTTGATGCTGTTGGACCTCGGCTCTTATCTCATTCCAGATCCTCGGCCATGGCGATGATCGGCTGGGATTTTCTCCATGGAGTCCTGAAAAGATTCACCATTTCAATCCATGGGAAACTCAGTCTTACTGGTGCGTTTTACGGTTCGGGAATTTTCGGGAATGATCCACTGGCTAACTATCAATAATCATCCCAGCAACTACCCTCTGGTCATTTAACATAGCTATTGAAAATTGCCATTTATAGTGAGTTTTCCCATTAAAAATGGTGATTTTCCATAGTTATGTTAGTTTACCAGAGGGTATCAATAATCATCCCATTCCCTGCGTAAAACGCACCAGTAAGCAGTTGCGTCCTAATGAACTCATCACTGAACCATTCCCGTCTGACTGGATCCCCACCTTGGGAGGTGGGAATCACAACTTGGGACGAGAGAACTGCGTGGGTAGGGAGCAAAACCATTCTTGAGCCATGTAGCCCACATTTTGTTGAAAGCCACAACATGATTTCAGGAACAGATTGTCATGATCTAATCTACATATTAATTATCCTAACATGAACCGTTCGACGAATCTTCATCGAACTTCACATTGCAAGGAAGACTCCGAAGACCCATCTGCGAAATCCACGAGTTGAAAATGGTGATTTTTACATCGGATCAAAATCGATCCAGGAACTGGAGATTCACACCCTGGTGTACGTCTGCATGGTCGCTGCCTGCCTAATGGTCCTGGCCACTATCGGTACGGTGATCGTGAGCGTCGTGAGGCAAGGGCGGCAAGGGCGGCAAGGTCTAGCTGTGACCTCCAGTGATGCTTTATAGATTCTACATGATTCTACCATATGCATATACAATCACATATATATATAGGTTTATATAGGTCTTATCTGATATACGTGTGTACATGTACATGTAAATATGTAAGCATGCAAACGAAACTATGTAAATATGTAAATATGTAAATGTGTAAATATGTAAATATATAAATATGTAAATATGTAAACACGTAAACATGTAAATATGTATATGTATATTGAGATACACAAACCAGTCAAACTTTACGACCAAGGACAATGCCGATGGACTAGTTACTTCCCATTTCAACCAGTACCTGGTTTTGACCCAGATCCTTAAAGCCTTCTGGCGAAACTAGCTCAAAATGGGCAAAACTTGGTATGATTTGGAAAGTAAGGAAGACGTTGCGACACAACGTTAAGCTTTTTTTGGGCTATGAAAATTAATGTGGGCCCTATGTCCGTCACTCTCCATGAGAAAGCGCAGCCATTTTTGGTGGTTGACCCCAATAGATCAACAATGGCAAGCCCACTGCCCTTTTAGAGTGGAGCAAGCAACAATGTGAGTAGCCTCTGGTCATTTGCTACAGTTTGCTATTGAACATGGCCATAGAAATAGTTGATTTAGCGTTTGCGAACTTGCCAACGGCCATAGGAACAGTTTCCCAGAGGCTAATCCCAGAGCTCCAGGGACGACTGCCATCGCAGGTTCGCAATGCTCCAGAGCAACAAGCCTTACAGGAGACTTGTCCCGGTTCTGGATGTTCACGCTGAAAAAGGGTGAGGACTTGGCATGGTGATGTTATAAAACTGAAAAGAGTGAGTTATAACGAATTATATATACACATAATTATATATATATATGTAGAAATATATGTGTATATATATATGTATATAACTATATATGTGTATATATATATGTACATCTATATGTACATGTATTGTCGTCAACGAGACATGGGGATACCTGGCCCAGCTTGAGTTTTTTCATAAGAGCTTGATCATCATGACGTTCGAGTTTGTAGTATAGAAGGGAGAACCATCAGGTTCATCATTAGCCTCATGACACTGGTGGCCCGCGTAGGTGACTGAGGAGAAACTGTCTAAGAAACGAATTTGGGCATCTATTATCTCTAATTCTTTTCACAGCGTTCTAACCAGTAGAGTTGCTTTTTATACTGGTTGGTGGTTTGGAACATGAATTTTATTTTCCCATATTGGGAATAATAATCCTAACTGACTACCATCTGGTTATTTGACATAGCCATGGAAAATCACCATTTTTAATAGGTACATAAACCATCTATAATGGGCCATTTCCCATGGCTATGTTAAATAGCCAGAGGGTAATATTTTTCAGAGGGGTAGGTCAACCACCAACCAGAAAGTTAATTAGTTAGGTAATAATGGATGATCATTGGGAGGTATATGGGATCTGGGTAAATGATAGCGACCTCACTGCGACCTCACTGGAATCATGGTTAATAAGAGGAATCATCCCCAAATGGCCTTAATTCAGGTTAGTGAAATATTGTAATTTACCCAGATATATACTAATGTTAACGTAGGTAATCATGGATGATCATTGGTCAACCACCAACCATCATCCAACCATCATGCGCCCATCAGATGCTGAAAGTTTCCCAGAAAACTGGCCTGGCTGCCAGGACTTTTTGGCAGAACATACGGCGAGTATTTTTTGCGACGTCATAATGGGTCATACTCCACAATATATATATATATACGTATATATATAATACGTATATAAATAGTTATATATATATATATATATATAAAATGTGATATAATGTAATATAATATACTACAATATAAATATAATATGTATGTATATATATATGTATTATACGGGTATATTTATCCTCATTGCAATATTCATCGTTTTTCAATTCCAGGTCAAAACACAATTTTTTCGTGGCTTGCTTGGCCACAATGGTTCAAGGATCTACATCTCCTATCACCACACGGCCACCGGATGCTACGCGCGGATGTTGAAGATGTATTTAGACAAGCATGGTGCCTTGACGGACCGGACCTGCCGGACCTGCTGATTGGTCGAAGTTCGAAAGCTTGGAATATTGGAGGAATATTGGAGAATCGTGGGAGAAATATTGGAGAAATAATAATGATGATGAGGACTGTCATCATGTTTGATTATTGTTACTAAACCAAAAACACACTTGATGCGTTAGTGTGATTACAGTGCCGCATCCGACAAATCATCGCCATCAACGGATTTCCTATCCATTTACATCCATCCAACAGAAATGGGGTTGTTTGAAAGTAAGGCACCTCAAAATCAAATAGTTTATTATCATGCTCCCATTTAAAAGGTCTATTCTGGGGTTCAGGCCATTTTCAGACAGACTCAACTATCTTCTTCTTGGTTATATGTATCCCATTGCCCCATTGCATCCCCATCAAATCATCATCTGTTGATGAAATGCCCTTAAATCAGCCCTTTTGTGAGTTCTATACCCATATATCATCAGAGTTTCCCCTTAAATCCCCTTGAAATCCCATTCAAATCACCCTCAAATCACGAATTCGCATGGTTATAAAAAATCCAATGCTATATCTCTACAATATATATATATATACACATAACATAACATAACACAACACAACACTACACAACACTACACAACACAACACAACACTACACTACACAACACAACACTACACTACACAACACTACACTACACAACACAACACTACACTACACAACACAACACTACACTACACTACACAACACAACACAACACTACACTACACAACACAACACTACACTACACTACACAACACAACACAACACTACACTACACAACACAACACAACACTACACAACACAACACAACACTACACAACACTACACTACACAACACAACACAACACTACACTACACTACACTACAGAACATACATCACATACAGATTATACATAACATACATAACATTACATACTATGAATCAACGATTTTTTACGATGAATCCACCTTTCCCCCCGGCACTTCATAGGCATCAAGTCCTTCCAAGACGACGCGGCGCAGCGTCTACAGGACTTGCTCCAGGTGGTGAGTCAAGACACGGCACCTTGGAGATTTTCCCATGGGAAAAGATGGGATTCCCATGGGGATTCCCATGGGAACATCATAATGAAACATGGTTAATGATGGTTAATGATGGTTAATGATGGTTAATATTAATGATATATGGAAAATGATCTTTTCAGATTTATGGAGGTTTGTTTTTGGGAAATCAGGAAATCCCCACTAGCCATGGTGGTTTTCTGGTGGTTTTCATTGCAAAGTCATGGGAAAGTCATGGCGGATTTTCCAAGGACACATCAATGGTTTGAGGACACCCGCTCGGGTAGCAATGCAATGCACATCTGAGAAACCATCCTTGTTGGTGAACATAAAACCATGAAATATCCATGAAATATCACTCATCAATCACCACGAATATTTGTTTTTTTGCTAATATAACATTGATAATGGCATATTTTCTGGGGAGATATGCCAACTTATAGCATGAATAGAATTCATGGTGTCCCATCAACTCATTGGTTAATACTCACTGATTTTCGCTTTGTCTGAAGCCCCAACTCCGTTGATCACCATTATCCCTCTTCAACTGCCTAAGAATTTTGGGACAATACCTCATTTTGAGACACACCCATGGATACTATACCCAATTAACATATACTATAAACTATCAATATGAACAGTGAGGTCTATCATATGATACCTCAATGATATACAACACTATATGATCAACATATTAACACATAGGTATATTACCGTATTAACACTATACTATACACTGGGGTATATTATCATATGAACAGTACACCCATGAATATATCCCATGAATAGTAATGATCTCTAGTATATATGGAATTGATGTATCCCGTCAATATTCATTAGGTATAGTATCTTCATGGTATTAACTATATTACTGTAACACTACACTATACTATTGATATATCCCATTGTCCCATCATCCCATTATCATTATTGTTGATGCACAGTAGTACCACATGTATATATCCTTTTCACCTCATATACTGTTGCGTGCGTGGCTCAAGAAACATGCTTTGCAGGGTGTACTAGGTTTGTGGCTTATCCCGGTTTCTAGCTT
>Ga0126342_10007160_pt1 | contig 19884 bp, 18 predicted proteins | sample Cyp1metagenome_FD_92528 | JGI IMG/M metagenome (GOLD analysis project Ga0126342, IMG submission 92528) | Coral microbial communities from Lord Howe Island, Old Settlement Bay, Australia - Cyphastrea 1 metagenome | ecosystem: Host-associated > Invertebrates > Cnidaria > Coral ... | reverse complement strand
TAATCACCATTAATCACCATTAATCACCATTAAATCACCATTAATCACCATTAAATCACCATTAAATCACCATTAAATCACCATTAATCACCATTAATCACCATTAATCACCATTAAATCACCATTAAATCATCATTAATCACCATTAATCACCATTAATCACCATTAATCACCATTAATCACCATTAATCACCATTAAATCACCATTAAATCACCATTAAATCACCATTAAATCACCATTAAATCAGCATTAATCACCATTAATCACCATTAAATCACCATTAAATCACCATTAAACCACCATTAAATCACCATTAAATCACCATTAAATCACCACTAATCACCATTAATCACCATTAATCACCATTAAATCACCATTAAATCACCATTAAATCACCATTAATCACCATTAATCACCATCAATCACCATTAATCACTCCAATGTCTAGTTCCAAGATTTCCAAGTCCCAACTGTGTGAGATTTGGTCGGCACATGTTTTTGCCAGACCGAGCAAGGCAGGAAAGCAGAACACAGTGGGATGACAGTCACACAAGAAACTCCAACATCTGGTGTATATATATATAATATTAATATATCATATATTTATATCATATATTGATATATCATATATATATATTGATATATCATTCATATATATATATATATACACACATATATTGATATCATTTAAATTCATTTAATATCTGCGTGCGTGAGCATTCGAAGCATGCAGCATCCTTCTCTGCCCAGCAAGGTGAGACTTGACCAGCCCTTGGCGCAGTTTTCGTGAACAACATTTGCATTGCTATGCAACTGCCCCAAGGCCAGCCATCTGCTTTGCAGGACCTGGCTTCGGGACGATCATGTTGGGAAGATCGTGCTGACTCTGACTCTGATGACATCATCAAAACCCGGGCCCTGGCGCTGTGATGTCCTGCCTGCAAGATTAAGCCAGGCACATGCAGGATGAGCCTGCAATTAAGTGCTCGCCGTCGCTTGGCGACCTCACAGCTCAGCTTTCACAGCTTGGTGTGGCGTCTCTGGCGATGAAAAGAAACTTTCGAAAGATGTGTTGATTCTGTGTTGATGTTCATTTGGACATATTTCGACCACACACACTGAGCTCAGTGCTTTGACCTTGCCACCCTATTCCTGGATCTTTGCCACTGGTGGCACCTGCAAACAACAGAGCCAATCCACTGGCAATTCATGCCTGCGGGTCTCTTGTGGGGTGTAGCATTTATCTGTTCGCCACCTGCTTTCTCTCGCCAGGTAGCTTGGTCTTCATGACAGCAACGGCCTACCATAAGGCAAAGTGTACATTGCGGTGTGTCTTGGTCTACTGAATGAGTTATTGCTGTAGAGTGCATACGACCTCCGCGTTTGTGACGTTCAGGTCGTGTAGCCGGCCAGTCTGAGAGGACTCAACCTGCTCGGAAAAAGGGCCCGGTCTTTGCTCCTTGAAGGTGAAAAGATGATTGAAAAAATGTGCGTTTCAAGTTTGATTGACAAACGAAATGAATTGAAATGATCAAATCAACTAGTAGCCTCCGCCCCTTGTGGGTGCACTTCACCGTCAAGGGAGTCTGCAGACCAAGTGCCCTTGTAGGCAGAACCATCTGCATAGACATACCTGGCTTCAGGACTGTACGCGTCCTTACAAGTTGCAGGCCTGACAAATATCAAAACATGTCCAAAGAAATCTCAAACCCAGGCCGGATGCACATGCCATCTCCTTCTTTCTGCGCATTTTGCAAGGCACCAACATACTTGTCTCCATTGGCAAAAATCACGATGGCTTTGCCTTGCAAGAAATGCAATAGCAATGCAACCCAGCATTCCTGGAAATGAAACCCAAAAGAGTCAAAGAGTAGTTGCAGGATGTTGTAGGGAACTATATCACTATGTTTCCAGTTTGAGTCAGTTTGAGCAGAATGACGAGAGCTTCTCATGGCCAGTTGCAGCAGGCCAGAAGCCTCCAAGATTCAGTTTGTCCCTAAGGTTGTGGCACTGCTCCTTGTCCGTCAATGAATCCACGAGCCTCAAAAATTCATGACACAAGTCGTAGTGGTCGTAGTGATGTCATGGCCATCATTGTGTCACTGGCAATGCATCATGCATTGGATGTATCATGTCCTTTTCTCTGACAAGGACAGGACTTAGGAAATCTGCTGGCCTAACTCCCAAGCCTATGAAAGGGAAACCTGCTGGCATTTAGAAGAATCCTAGCAAATATTGTGACCAAGAAAATTAGAATCTCCATGCTCAGGAACGAGATTACCTCTGCATGAGGACAAGGATGCAATTACGCAGATATAGTATGTCCGTTCGCGTGATTTCGCATGTCTTTGCGTTTATCACCATTGCAACACCACTCTTTTTTGCCGCAGGGGGGAATTCGAAAACACCAACAGCTCGGTCGACCTGTCCGCCGTACTTCATGGCACTCACACCCAAATCCAGGATGTGATCAGGAATCTCCTCCGTCACAAATGAGGACTCTGCAGAGCCATTGGGGCCATCCTCACATGTTTCTCTGAAGGACTCCAGGAAGATTCTTTGGCCTTGGCCTTCTAATCTCCCTGCATCAGTGGTAATGATGCTGATTCCATTGGAAGCAGCAACTCCAAGCTGACGCCCAAGGCCCTTGGCAACCTCCTCAGTATACAGCAGGTCTGATGCGACCACTATGTCTGGATGTAGATCCAAAAGCTTCTGTGGAGGTTCCTTTATGATGTCAAAGATTTGGGTTGAGAAGTTGTCCCTCGTCAAAGGCTCCGCTGACTTCTCCGCCAAGCGAAGTGACAGCAAAGAGATATCGGTGCTGGTGACCTTGGCACCTCTTGCCAGCGCGGCGATTGACGGCAATGCAGTGCCACACGCCAGCTCTACCACATGGAGTTGTCCTTGACTCTACCGCATTTTCAGGTCAACCATGGGTAACCAACCTGGACAACCAAAAACGCCCAAAAGTGTCATCAGCTACCCAGCTACAGAAAATGTCCCAGCTGTCCTCTTCCTCTTAGCCGTTTCATTGCGCGCAACGCAGCACATGCAGCTACGAACGACGCAGGCCAGAAGATGCCACTGTACCTGAGAAAGCCCCTGATTCAGTGACTACCAGCCTTTGAGCAGTACACCATCCAAGAAGGAGCAGGTCACAAGACGATGTGATTTTCAAAGAGCCAGCATTGTCAGAGATATATAGTCCACCAGTGGCATGTTTCTTTAGTTGGTCTGTAGGTGCAAAGCGTCTAAAATTTCAAATGCACAAGCTGGCCTGGAAGAAAACGAATGTAGAATGTCTCAAAAGAAACAGCCCTTCACACTCATTGTCTGGGTCTGGACATTGGAGCTAGTTCCAATCCAATCTACCCCACTTCAGTTGGGAATGCTTGCGCTGCCTACCAGTATGGAAGTTCGCACTGATTGAGCTCTGAATCCATCTGAACTCGCCAAGAGAAAGTAAAGGCTCAGCGCTAGACCAAGCCAGGTTGCAGCATATTGGTGTACATCGAAGCTCTCATTTCCACAGAGTCAGCACTGCTTCCAGGTTCGTATTCGGATGTGACGTATCGAAACAAAGACCAAATCAGACCAACATCATTCAGATCTCCCAACTGGCACAAAGACACACTTTGCTCCAGCAAATCTGGATCGAAGTCAACGCTGATGCGATGGACGGTCTCAGGGGCGATCATGGAGATGTGCCATTCACTCCGAACAAAACTGAGTGTCAATCCATGTTGGTTGAGAACTCGCTGAACCATTGGTAAATAAATCATTGATTTGACATAGAAATCCCAAGAGAAGTCACCAATTCGCACGCCTTTGGGAGCTGATTGAACTCTCCATAGCTTGAAGGTTGCTTGGAGGCAAAAGAGAAACCATAGGCACGAAGCCACGAAAGCAGCCAAAGAGGCACCTTGCGGAAGTTACAGTAAGCCATGTTAAACATTGTTAAACATTGTTAGTTTCCACATCAAAGAGACCATGGGGATCTAAAGATATCTACAGTGCAAACCAAAGCTGGACTCAAACGAATCAATGCATCCAATGCATCCTGCCTGAGGCAGGGTTTCCCGCCAGTCCAAGTAGCTTCGCCAATAGCGCAGCCTGACTGAGCGCTTCGCCAGTTTCAGTGGATAGAAAAAAAGGACGCGATGAAGCCCCCCAGTCTCGGTGCCAGGAATACAACATGCCTTATCAGCCTTATCAAAGATGTCTATCTTCCTCAGGCAAGAGACTTTGTGGCATTTGGCGAAGATCGCAAGTAAACCTCGCGTTTCACATAAAAATTCTGCACGCGGCCTCAGCGGGAACTGGAATGACATGGAATGACAGCAAGTGAGCAATGCACCTCGACCTGTTTATATCACTATCACAGCTATGGCCTTCCAGGAAGACCAGTGGGTCACCATCATCTCGAAGAATCAGGATATCATCATCCAGGTAGGTGATAGTCCTTGCTTCAGTCAGATCTTCATCATCTGAAGATCTTTCTCAGGAAGTCAAGTGTGGCAGGACGAGACCTCTCTGCAGCTGAGATGCATTTGACGATCTCCCAGCGATACTTTGGATGGATTATCTTTGTCCATCTGCAACCGATCCTTGAACGACCTTAGGCATCAAGTTTCATCATCACATCGTGCATGGAAAGTTGTTCACGTGAGAAATCTTGCGAACATTCAAACTGTCAGTGGCAAAGTGTTTGAGTTGCTGACACTTCTTCGGTGTGCCCAGAAACACCGAGCACAGCTGTACTTTGTACACTCAGGTCGTCCAAGATGTTCATCGATACCTGCGGACGTGGGCAGATCCATGCGTCAACTTATGCATCAGATTTGCTGCAACCAGGCGGCGGATCTCAAGACCCAGTCATCATCTTTGAAGCTTCTCATCCTGTCAAACTTCCGCTATTTTTGGGCAAACCAGATCTGAAAATCGATGAAATCAAAATCCATTCAAATCCATAAAAACAAATCCATTAAAATCCATTGGAAACTGGATAGGACAATCCCTCATACCAAGCCAAGGGGCAGAAGTGGAGGCCGTGAACTAGCAGTGTCTCCTCAGGGATGCCGTACACTGCAACATGCCTCGTACCCGAAGATTTTCCAAAACAGTTGGTATCCAGCCTATGAGAGACCACTGGCCAGCTAGATCAGCTAGATCAGCAGATCTTTCAGGCTTAGGCAATAGCTCCAAGTCTGCGATAAGACTTCGCACGTCGGCAGCAGCCCCAGAACCACGGCTGAAGCATCCCAAGTATTTCAGCAGTTGCGCTTTGGCCTCGCTCCGAGAGTTCTGGCTCTGAAGTTGCAACTTGCTCGGCTTCGGCTTTGCACTGCGACTGGAGTGGGGACGAACCAGCCAACCTCTGCCCAATGACAAGCCGGGGCAGCGTGGCCATGCCCAATTTCGACAAGGGGACCACTGCACACGAAGCCAAGGTCGCTCACATGCAAGCATGGTTCCGAAGTTCACATGCCTCAACAGCCACCTGGGTTCTGCATGGTTCTGCTAGTTATGATAAAAACATGTTAAAAAAATGTACTTCACTGCCAATGGCCACTCATGCAAGACTTAGGCAGTGTTATGTAAGTTCGCAGTTGAATGATGTCAAATGGCTTGGCACACAACTGGGCTGCACCCTCTGCGAATGAGCCAGAAACAGCTTCAGATTGCTAAATCCACAAAGCACATCAAACAACCAAGCTGTCAACAGAGAGGATGCCATTGAAACGTCCAGGTCAACAGGAGCCGCACGTTCCAGGCTGAACTTCTGGCTTTCGTGAGGCAATGAACACCCTCCTGGCATGTGAAACTTCTGCAAATGCACGGCATCCAGCACAGACAACTCACAAAGCAAGTGTTGAGCACCGGAAAAACAAGGACAGGTGGCTGCTCTGCTGGACCACGAGGATCTACCTTCAAATGCGACAAAATGAAAGTGTTGCACCACTGCGCCTCAGAAAATTAAAGGTCACCTTGCCAGTCGTGCCATGCTTTGCCTCTGTGCCAGAAACAATCATTTCCACCAGCTCCTCTTCAAGCCTCACATGATCAAAGGCTCTGGATAGCTGAAAGATGCTGAAGAGATGAAAGAGAAGATATTCCAATAACGAATAGATGATATTCCAAAATACGACAAGCTGATATAGCTCTTATATAGCCTAGACTAATTGGTCCAAATAGTCCGAATCGAGTCAATGTCATCGCAAAGCGCCTGCCATTGTTCCATACACCAACGATCCGAGTACCACTGGCGTCTGTGAGAACACCGCGTCCGTGCTCCTTGCAAAGGTTCAAGGATGAGAATCATGAGAATTTACAATCATCTACATACCTGGAGTGACTCCAGTTGCTGCTTTATGCTGTGCATATTATGCTTGAATATGCTTGATTTGAAGCATGAGACACTTTCAGAACTTCAGCCCAGTCACCAGGTCTTCGAAGAGCTCTCCAATGTAAACAAGGCCATTGGTGTAGGTCTTTTTACCAACCTATACCAACACGATACGAACATATATGAAGCACCTTTGAAATACTTGACAAAGATATACCCCCGCAAATGACTTCAGTATGCAAGTCAACTGTGCCTTGCTGCAAACGTTGTTCTCAAAGACACCAGTGAGAGTCACACCAGAAGACCACCTTAGGATGCGGATTTACTAGCACCAAAAAAAACTATATATATATATTAGGTATTATGTCCTCAGCTTTGGAAACAATTCTGAGCATCCACACGTGTAGCAGCCCAGTCCATTGAACATGGAATCCTGACAAAATTTGACAAACGAGATTGTACTTCCGCGTGCAAAGTGTCAGAAGAAGAATCCAATCACATCACTGACCTTGAACTCACCAGTGTACTGGTCATTTGTGATGAAGGTGATGGTTCCTCGGCCCTGGCCACAAGTCGCTTAAGACAAAAATCACCTGCGCAGTGCTCTATCTGCATCCTACCTCCATATTTCCGGCATGGAACTCACCAGAGAAGACAGATCCGCAGCTGGTCGTCAGGGTTCCCTGCCATGGCTGGAAGTTCGAAGGTCTATGTCAAACCATGTCAAGCCATGCGGTGGTCATCAGGCCTTGCCGCTCATTTCTCCGAACTGCCACTGGCCCCGGTAGACATTTGCCTGCGATGGGAGAATCGCAGGGATGCCAGGAGAGTCAGCAGCTTCCAGAGCTTCCAGAGCTTCCAGAGCTTCCAGTTACCATATTTTGCCATTCTTCCACCTTGTCTGGCCATTCGAAGGTTCCTTCTCCGTGGTAGAGTCCGTTGAAGAATCTTGGCCATCGAAGCAGCTTCCAAAATCTTCCAAAATAACCACCGCACCATATTTTTGAAGTCATGAATTGTCAAGAAGTCCAAGCTTGGTGCTCTCCAACATAGCGAGCCTCAGGAAAATGGGGCGTTCTGACCAACCTTCTTGCTGGAGGAATTTGTTATATAAAATATTATAAAATCATGATCAGCACTCCCCAGCTCCAGCCTTCACTGACCACTCAAGAACACCATGACCCTGGAAGACGTTGTGCTCGAAGGTGCCCTGCGATACGCGAGCATTGCAGTAGCCATGCCAGGCCAACAGCGCGGCAAATGAGTTGAAAACCGATGAAAAACAAGGCCTTGTAGCGACAAACTCCAAAGTCATCAGACCAGCACAGCATTCCCTCGCCATGCATCATTTCATCCTCAGGGTGAGCTGGAAATCACAACCCCATCCCCAGACCCAACAAACGGTTCAGCAAGTTGCTTGGTGACCACCGGCCCTCCGGTCCAAGGCCTGGAACTGTCCAATGTATCTTCGCCCGTCGGACCACTGGAAAACTCCATACCTCGTGTGGGGAAAAGCAGTGCTTTGAATAGTGACTGGGTAGTGGCTCTCTCGAACTCTCACATGTTCGTTATCTCTGTCCTCCTTGCCCTATCCGACTCTTTTCCTCTTCCTATATTGTATTCTATTGTGATGGTTCCCTGGAACTTGTGCAAAAAATTGTGTCTCTCCCGGTCTGTCAAGCTGATCAACAGTCTTTGGAGCGGACTTGTGGATGCTGTTGTTGAGCAGAGTGCCTGACATTCCAAAGACTTCTTAAACAACAAGAGCATCATGCGCTTTGCAAAGTGCTTCAGTCACCCAACTCCAAAGGCTCTCGTCTAGCTCTCTAATGAAATGCTTCCGGCCTGTATACATGCAGCCATTCTTCCACTTCTTCGTGCCCTGCAATCAGCAAACCAAAACAAGCCGAGAAATCAAAACAAGTCTGAAGGCATCAGCTTGTTGGCTCCAACGTGCCTCTCCAGTAGCACCATGGTTCTCAAAGACGCCTGTGATCATGGTGCCGTTGGGGAACCTGGCACGATTCAAATCATATATCACGTTATCACGTTCAATTGCTCCAGAATTCAGCAAGCATCAACAAATTTTGCACTCTCACATATTTGCCATAAAACCATATGAAACCATAGAATATAGAAAACCATGGTCCGGATCCAGCCTATGGCATCCAGGGCCAACAATTTCACTATTGTGCCAAAGGCCTTCAAACTCTGTTCCTGGCAGGGCTGCACAGGGATCAAACTCACCATGGCGTTCAAAAGAATGTCGACCAAGTGACAAAGATCTAGCAGTGTCTGCATAAAAAATAGTTCCTTCAAAATTGGCAGAAATCTGGCAGTGAACAATACTTGGCACGCTCTACCATCTGGCCAATGGAAGGTTCCGCGCCCTTCAAGCTCGCTGTCGTGGAACTGTCCCTGCAACGATTTGATCTGAGCAGAGTGCCATGTCCAAATGTTGAAGTGACGTTGCCTCAAACCAGGAACCATCGGGAAGGGTCTTCTTCCCCTTCCCCTCAATGCAATTGTGCTGGAATTCACCTGTCTCACAGAGAGATGCAAAGGGAGCCAATGCAAATCCCCGCTTGCACTTTGCCAAGCCATACAGCGTTCTCAAGGTGCGACGAGCTGTCACACCGGCATATTAGCATGACCAATCAGAGGACAAAGTGTAACAATCTAGAAATCTAGACCAACGAGGCAAGACGCCTTTGTAGCTGGATCCATCTGCCCATGTCAGCTTCCCCTTTCCTTCTCGAATGCCATCCTGGAATGACTGGAATGTCAACAATCTCACTCTACCATCTCTACCATCTCTACGCCCATCTCGATCTGCTCCCAAGAGCTGAATCTGCCTTCCACTCACCATCATACTCAATGCCGTTGGGCCATTTCACCTGCAAGACACAGTGGGACACATGATAGTTACTCGATAGTGCGCTTGGTTCGCTTACAAAAAGTACAAGGTTTCTTCCATTTCTTCCATTGTACGCTGAAGGCATGATTGGCTCAGCCCCAATTGCAGATGCTTCAAAGAAGTCTCGGGCCTTCCCTCGGCCATTCCTCGGATGAGCAAGTCAACACGAGTCAAATATCAGCACTTTTTTAGGGCTGCACCGCGACAATTGCGGCTGTCAACCAAGTCTCATCCGGTTCTGCAGCCATTGACCGTTGTATACCCAGCCCTCCTCTGCACTCTCAAAGGTTCCCTGCATCGAGGCATTTCTCGGGGAAAAAAAAAAACAGCAAGGATGACAAATACGGTTTTACAAATATTGAAACATCTTGAAACTTTAGTTGATTCTTTGTGACCCGACACATATCATACAATCTAATTTACTTTTGGATCTTAGTGCTACGTGGCATGGCTAGTCACAGCAACTGCCTCACCATCCTGCATACCGTGCTTGAAGCTACCAGCATAGCGGTCTCCATTTGGCCAAGTTCGTGTTCCCTGGCATGTGCACCAGTGCACAACACACATGAGACATGGTCCAGGTGAAACTATGTGAAACTAACATCAACCCCTTCACTCTAGGGAAATCATGCCGGCTGCATCCTTGCCATGGAAAACGCCTTTCTTCAAGCTGCCTATGTACTCCTGACAGCCCACGAGCGAACATGGGCCATCGTGGGCCGTGGGCCAATGTGGGCCGTGGGCCAATGGGCTCGGGCAACTAGCAGCGACACGGTGTCCTCTCCCGAGGGCCACGTCATCTTGCCATCACCCCACATCTGGTCCTGCACGCCACAACTGTCGTGTGCTACAAGGTTCCAAGGCGCAAGGCTCCACACAAAAAGATCCTAATTTTTGGAGTCGAAACCAAGCAGTGGTTGGAATCACCACGGAGAATTTCAGCCCAGAATTTCAACAATCAGTGGTTGAAGACAACTGGGCTGTTTTGTCAGCGCACGCTCTTAGATGCCGTGATCTGCCAGAGGTTTTCTCTGGATCTCATCGACAAATCTCCTGAGATGATGGAGCCACAGACTCACACATAGATGGATCTGCAGCACTTTGAACCTGCTGTAACTGCTGTACAAAATACTCAAACGGAGAACCACTCCAAGACACTTTGGCCAGGCAGGTGTCAATAACTTCAAACGGACCCAACAGCGTTTTTGCTGTTACAATTTTTGCTGAGGGATTCAAACACTCAGCTATCTTTGCAACTTGTTCTAGTAACTCCTCTGGGAAAGTGACGGAATTCATGAAAATGATGTTGGCATCCTTGAAGTCGACATTAGCAAAACTGCCGCGGACAAATGTGGGCAATGGCCTGAAGGCGTGATAAGGCATCTACAAATAGCTCTCAAGCATGTCACATTGTCTCAAGTTGTTCATCTACAAACTAGGTAGCAGCAAATGATTGTAAATGATTGTAATTCCAAGCGCCACGTGACATCAATCACCTCCCATCAACGGTTCTAGGTGGCAATCCCTGCCTGATGCCAAGTGATTTCATCTTCTGCAGACCGCGGCAAGATGTTTGCCATCTGGAAGGAGCAACTTCGATGCCCGTGGAGTTTAGACCATGCAGAGATGCAAGGACCTAATTTTCCCCAAAAAAAAAGGATGCAAAACTTTCATGCCATTCTGGTGCCTTCATGCCATTCTGTCAATCAGCAAACGCTCGGAACAGGCACCAATAATCCTCCAGCCGGTGGGATCCAGTGGGAAAAAAAACAATCGTAAAAGAAATACGCGTGAATTACTTATGTCATTTGAAGATATTTGAAGAATCAAGCAAACAGAAGCAAACTATACAGGAGACAATATATGTTGCATATATTTGTCAAGTCACAACAGTTTTGCCAGTTCCACTTCCCAAATCAAAAAAACGTTCGCCAGCACGAGCCCCAACACATTGCAGGATGGAAAGAAAACCTTCTGGTAGGATCTCCTCGGCGCATAGAAAAATTGAGCGTTTCCCGAAAGAATCATGATATGACTGATCTGGCCGTTCAACTTTCTGTATCTGAATATTCCTTATATAGGTTGGTTTCTTTATTTATCTATTCATATGTTTGGGTTTTAGTTATCTAAGAATCTATCTATCTATTTATATAAACTTTGCTACTTGCACCTATGCTTAGGTCAATATCAATACCAATCAATATCCATATCAATATCTATGGTGTTTTATATGTTGCTAATGTAAAGTATGTCATTGAGGAACAATGCCAATGAAAAATCCAGATTCTCAACAGAAATTTGCCCCCCGGTATAGTCTGTCCCAGAATTGGATTTGCTTGATCTTCCAGGTTTTGTGGAAAAGGTCGGTTTTGAGGAGGTGCAGACATGTAGATTGGATACAGGAGATATGTATGATCTATGGTAGAATTATATGTACATCACTACTACATATACACCCCTACTAAACATACAAATATGTATGTGCATATGTACGTATGTACATACGTACGTACATACGGATATACTGGCTGTATCTTATACGATTTTATGATATCATCGTGGTAATGTTGTCCCGGTGACACCGAGCATCTCCATAGGTGAGGTCTGACGAAGCAGCCAGTCCGAGTAGCTCGTTTGTGGTTGAATCATCAATTGCAGACATCCATGAAGCGTTGTCGGACTGGCCCTGCAGGCTGAAGTTCATGAAGTTCAAACAGCTACCGCATGGGTGTGTCTCAAATGGTCATGTTGATATTATTTTTATAGCGAAAATGATGATAACTGACAAGTAACCACCGGATTTTCGCTTTCTATCGTCATTTAAAAAAAAAAATGAAAAACATGACAAAGCTGCCACGAAACCGTATTTGCAACATCGTTTCCCTGTGCGCCTCGTAAATGATGTCAAGCTGGTCCAAATGTCTGCTCAACTCTAAATGCTCCTTGCAGCTTGGTACGAACCAAGCTCTCTTTCTTGCAAAGGTCCATGCAAATGCTGAGAAGAAGATATATAGAAGAAACATGTACGAACAAGCTATACACAAAGAGTGTTACGTAGAACCATAACCCATTCCTGAATTCCTGGTACTTTGTTCCCCCATGTTCCCCCATCACGTTTTTCATCCTTTGCCACAACAAACCCTCTGAGCTCTGCGCATTTCCCGGGCCATCGCAATCTTCAGATGCCAAAAGTGGGTTTGCAAGAAGAACTTGAAGAATGGAGAGAAACAACATACCTGCTGAGCAATCTTTGGCCCATCACTCGTCTGAAAAGATCATCCTCCTTGAGCTGAAATCTGCAGGTCAGTGAAGTGACCGTGATCTGCCAAGACGCAGCGCGAAATCAAGCAAAAATGAAGGCATCAAGGAAATGCCGACATAGCAACGCAATGCAAAACATGATGATTAACCATCTCGAGCAACCAAATGTGTCTTCATGGGGTCCTTGCGCCATTCGCCATCGTAGCTACGGCCTGTGGGCCAGGTCTTCTTGCCATTGCCCCACATGTAGCCCTGCACGTTGCAACAGTTGCTGTTTTGGTGGCAGCACTTCTGTCTTGACACCCACTTGTACATCTGCGACATCATGGCATCATTGCATTTCACTTTTGCAGGTCTCAGCCTCGTGGAATTCACCAAAATACTCACTGCCATCACTCCAAATGTAGTGCCCCTGATCAGCATCAACATTTCAGGCAGTTTCTGAAAGTGCATTGCTCAACCCTTCCTGTAAACTGTAGGTTCGCATTGTGAATAGATTTCCGCAAGTTACTCCTTCTCCTACCTCGTTCATATCGAGACTCGATATCACTTTCGCTCCAGCCTCCCCATGCATTCGGCCATTTAGCCAAGTTCCGACCTCAACAAGCAGCTCATCGCAACAGATAATCGCAAACGTGCACACATGTTTCTATGTGTCCACAGTTGTCAGCCCACACCGATGGTTTTCCTGAAATTGACAGCCATTTGGACCCATTTTGGGTGTATATTCATTAGAAACCGAAACAACAACAGAACGCAGCCTTACTGAGGCTTTCAAGGCCTGAGGCTTGCACATATGAATTGCCATTGGAAAAGATTCTCTGGTCCTGCGGCTTGCACTTTTCAATTGTTCAAAGAAACTTCTGGTCGTGGAATCCCAGTCTTTGTCCAAAGAGATCAATGCTTGTGTGAATAAGGATGGCTTTCAGAAGTTGCATTCGCCTTGACCAGTCTATTGGTCGTGAGCTTGTCACTGTCTGCTTTTCTAGCGGTGGCCTCATCAAGAATCATCCATGGTTCAACAGTTGAAACAAATGAAAATGTGCAGTGGGAAAAAAAAAAAGACACTCAAAGTATATGGTGTATGGTAATCTTTCCTATATTGGGAATCCTTATATATATATATGTGTGTGCTATTATATAATGCATAAATACATCCCTATTTCTTGATTGACGACCACGCCCTTCTATTAAATTCATAGACATATCAACTATGTTTTGACCAAATATGACCAGAGGATGTTTTCCCAACAGTAAGATTCCAACCCCATAGTCCAGCCCTGATCGCTTCTCAGAGATCAGGTGCTCAAGATTCAATGTATTGTCCTGCACGAAGATCGCAAAAACTACATCTTGCTCTTGTATGTATATAGGTTGGATGGTTTTGAGTCACTATCCAATGCTCATCTGGTTGGTCGCTGAAGCCTTTCTGTTCACATGCTCGTCGGGTAGTCTGCTTGGCACCTGACACAACTTGCAGGGTCTAGCAGGGTGTTCCCGCTATGGCAGTGTGTCAAAACCCTGTACCCCTGGTGAATATCAAAATAGCTGGTAAATGGATGTTCATCTCATTAAAAATGGTATTAATAGGTATTGATCCATACCCATATAACGAATAACAAATGTATTTCCCGCAGTTGCTGAAAGACTCCCTGCGAGCAATCCGCAGCGCAGCGCCTGTGGTCTCCCTGGGCGAGTCTCTCGAAGAGGTAATCGGGTGCCATTGTAGCCGTCTGCCTTGGAAAAATCGCTGGTGACAGATGGGTAACGGTGGTTTCCATGAATGGGGGTACCTCAATGGATGGTTCAAAAAGAAAAATCCTATTAAAATGATTTAAAATGGATGAAAACTGGGGGTATCACCATGACTTAGGAAACCTCCAAATGGGTCGTGACTCTTCACGGAATGAAGTCGTGTGGCCCATCTGAGTTTGTGGCCACTGTTGCCATGTTGGCAGCTGTTGACAGCCTGCAAACGTTGCACAAAACTGGGTTCTGAGTGTCCCGTTCGCAACGCAAAGAATGGTCTTCGAACTGCGGACGTGTAGGAGCTCAGTGATTGACTGAATGAAAAGAAAGCTGATTGCACCAACAACTTTCAGGGTACCGGCAGAGGGCAACCGGCAGCTCGCTCCCAATATGGGTTTGAGTTAGCTTAAAAGCTCAAAATACGCCGCGAGGGAGAGACTTTGCAAAGCTGAGTACGTGGGCCATCAAAGGCACAAGAGGCAAGCTGCAATATTCAATGATGAAAAGCAAACAAAGCGCCAGAAAAACATGCCCATACTTTCCATGTGTTGGGGCTAAGAGGGCAAACACCTGACTCTGGCTTTTCTTGCCATGATGAAGCCTCATTGGGCTGTGACGGCACAAGTGCGCAGACCTACACCAAAATCTCTGCACTTTTGACAAAGCCACCTGTCAGCCGGATGTCTCGCGAAGAAGAGCCAATCTTCAGCTGGAATCTACCAACAACTGGTTTCCAGTCGTGCAGAGCGGTGTCCCACATGGAGAGGTCTCGGGGACGGAGGTGCATGGTGACCTTTTCCGCTTCACCTGGTTTCAACACGGAAGTCTTGTGAAAGCCCTTCAACTGTTGCGGCTCCTGAGAAGGGAATATGATGTAGAGCTGAGCAACCTCTGCACCAGATATGCTTCCAGAATTGATGAGCCGGAAGCTGACATCCATCCCCTTAGATTTAGGGCGAATGACAAGATCAGAGTACTGAAAGCGTGTGTATGAAAGGCCATGTCCAAAGGGGAAACCTGTTGTGAAGCTGATGTTGTGCTTCTCATAGTAGCGGTATCCCACCAGAAGTTTTTCCGTGTAAAAGGCGTAGGCAGGATTCTTCGGATCAGGCAGTCCGGGATACTGTGCCTGTGAAAAATTCATCTCATTGTCACGGTTCGGGAATGTCAGCGGCAACTTCCCTGATGGATTCACATGGCCAAACAGGACATCTGCCACGGCATTCCCAGCTTGCTGGCCAGGCATGAAGTTGGTGAGGATGGCTTTGACCTTCTGGGACCAAGGGAGAAGCACCGCTCCAGGAGTGGTGACAACCACTACGGTCTCGCTGGTTTTGGCCACGATGGCATCCACCAACTCATTTTGGTACGTCCAATCGATACCCACATCCAAGGACAACGATCCGCGATCTCTGCCTTCTGATGAAAGCGTGCCCAGAAAGACAACAGTCACATCACTCTGCTGAGCAATAGCTGCTGCCTTCTCTGGGCATAAACCATCATCAAACACCACAGTGGCCCCTAAGGCTTTGGCCGCCTGCGAAATGCCTTGCAACGGAGTTGACACAAAGGATGGCTCCACGCTGCCGGAGCCACCAGCATGGTAGATGGCCTTGGAATCTGCCAGTCCAATGACAGCAATCTTCTTCGACTTGACCAAAGGTAGAAGATTCCCTTCATTGCGCAGCAACACAGTGCCCAGAGCCGCCAGCTTCCGCGCTGAGGCTACAGAGGCATCCGTGGTGACATTTCGGGACAGCTTTCCCCAGTCCCAAGCACTGGCTGGTTCATCCATGACTCCTACAGAAAAAAGCCTGGCCAAAATGCGCGTCACGGCATCATCAACGGCACTCTCCTCGACTGCACCCGATGCAAGTCCAGCTTTCAGAAAGATTTCATTCATCCAATCTTGTCCAGGCTGTTCTATGTCCAAACCAGAGGCAATGGACATGGAATGTGTGGCACCCCAGTCAGACATGACAAAGCCTTGAAATCCCATGCGTTTCAGCTCCCCAAGAGTCGTGGGATTTTCGCAGCTCCATGCATTGTTGATCTTGTTGTAACTGCACATGACAGAGGCAACACCAGCCTCAATAGCACCTTCAAAAGGTGGATAGTACATCTCAAAGCGTGTTCGTTCATCAATCTCCGAGCTCACAGCAAGCCGATTGGTCTCCTGATTGTTCAAAATGAAATGCTTTGCATTTGCCAAAACCTTTTGGGATTGAATACCCTTGACCACTGGCTGAACCATGCGATATCCCAGATATGGATCTTCACCTGACAAGTATTCGAAGTTGCGGCCATTTGTTGGCACCCGGGCCACGTTGAGGCCAGGTCCAAGTTGAACATTGGATCCCTTGTCATAGAACTCCTTGCCCATCCCAGCACCCCACTCCAGTGCAGCAGCTTCATCCCAAGATGCTGCGAGTGTCAAACCAGAGGGCCATGCCGTGCTGGTGCCCTTGAGGGCATCAGTGGTTCTGAAGCCCTGGGGCCCATCATTCCTTGGATTTACTTAAGGAGCCCCCAAAAAAACATCCAGAATATCCCCTTATAGCCTATAGATTCCCCAAGTGGGGACTTTCCCATTGGGAAAATAAAACTCACCTTCAGCAAATCTAAGATTCATGTTGATAGGTGGTATGCCCAAGCGCTGGACAGGCGCCACGTTTCCCACATAAGCACATCTGGGGCTCTCAGAGCACTGGGCAGCACCACCAACTGGACCATGGAGCATCAAAAGCTTCTCCTCCAAGGTCATGTTGGTCACCAACCTCCGGGCACGCTCTGTGGGCCCCAAGGAAATCTGGGACCATGGGCCATCCACCAGCGAGTGCACCTTGTAGACCCGTACGAACAACAGCAGCCACAATGGACACGCCATGCTGCTGAAAAGACTAAACCTTTTGTAGCCGGGAAGGAGTGATTTGTTCTAATGTTGGGGCCTACGGCCTACATCTCTTCCTTAAGGCCCTAATGTTTAACAAAGATACAGGCAGACCAAATGAACATGCATTCATTTAGTTGCTCTTAGTCGACCACAAAGCCCTGGACATTTGAACCAAAATGTTAGAAGATGGCGCAACCTGAAGCATTGGGTACTTGCCACATGTTCTCAAGCACCAGGACCGAGCCACAGCTGGGCATTCTGGGCTACACCGATAGGTTTTACGTGAGTTTTTATCGTGTTGCAACAGCTGTTTGCTGCACATGTCCGGTGAAACATGCCACAGCTGCTACATGCTGCTACCATGAGATTCCCGAAGCGAATTTTCACTTCGTTCCATATGTGAAATGGCATGGTCAGTATGGTGCGAGGCATCCGAGCATGGCCCTAATTTGGCGCAGCCTCGGAAAGGCAGCATGGAATGCGTTTTTTTCCAGGCTCTGTAAGGAACCTTTATATGTTTTGACACTGACATGCCATGATAGGAACATCCAATGAATCAAATATCCATCTGAAACACTGCAGCTTCTGGACTTCTGGGGTATTTGCCAACAGAACAAGCTGGCTCCAGAACTGAAACACTCAGACCCAAGCGGAGCTGGAAGTCTCCGGAAAGGGGAGTACAATTGCGGAGCCACGCGAGTGTACCTGCAACCGCAAGAGCGGCCAAAGGGGCCATAAAGTTTGCCGTGAAGCTATGAAGGTCTGCAAACAGCTTGCTGCTTTCATGATTGTATAAAGATACAAAAAACGCACCTTTTGGCGCAGTGCCCCAGAGCCAGACGTGCCAACCAGCAAGCAATTAGGATCAATGAAGAAGCCTAGCGAAGTTCTTCAGTCGCTGCCAAGTTCACTTTCCAGAAGTGCGCCATGAATTTCATTTATAGTAACCCCCAAAAAGATAGAATAGATAGGATTGTGCTTTTCTGTTGTTTTGGGGGCTGCTATAAGTAAACTCCAAGTTTGCTGAAGCTGAGGACAATGCCCGAAGAACAGGCTGGATGAAACAGTCCTGCGAATTTGTGGGACATGTTTGGCTAGTACTGGGGTGCTTGGACTTTTCAATGGTCTTTTGCTTCAGGGATGTTCCAAGCAAATCTACAATCTTGTGAAGCAACTGCAACACGTGCATCGCTTGCAATGACAGATTACATCCTCCATCCACTCCAAGTTGAAGAGCGGAGGCAGAAAGGTCACAATCTGAGAGCGCTGCCCAAAGACATCTCAATGAAAATATCACAAACTCAAGAAAAACAACTGACAGCAAACAGCAAAGTTGCAAAATGTTACAAAGCTCCTGGCCATGATCCACAGCAATATGAGTAAAACTGCAAAGTCACCCAAGGTCTCCTGGCAGATTTTGCCAAAAGCTGGAACTTGCAGGACTTTTCAGTGGCATCTATTTGACAAAGGTCGAGGTCCATGGCCCATGGCCATGCAGGATTGTGGCGTCAGGGCAAGCACCATATAGTTTTGTGCGAATTTACCATATAGTTTTGTGCGAATTTACATATGTTTTGTGCGAATGGAAGATAATTTTTTTGCAGCCTTAATTAAGTCACCATTATATACCAGTGGTGCCCGCACGAAGCGGGGCCAAAGTTGCCTTAGGGATGTGCTCTAAAACTTTTCTCACCTATAGAACTTGCATGCGCCATGCGCCAGCCAGGCCCCTGCGTGCGTGCTTTGTGCGAAGCTGTTGCACAGATGTTCTCCAAGAACATGACCTGCGCGCGACCCCAGTGCAATGCAACGCCAAGCGAAGACTTTCCTCACACTTCACACTGCACTCTTCGCACTTCACACTCCACACTTCACACTTGCACTTCGCACTCGACACTTCATCTCATCTCAAATCACGTGAGCTCTTCTCACCTCACCTCAGCTCTCATCTCATCCCATCTCCTCTCACATGTCATCTAAGAAAGTTCTTCTCAACTGTTTTCATCTCATCCGAGCACTGATCAACCTTTCTCATCTCCTCGAAGTTGTTCTCAACTCATCTCACCTGCAGACACAAGGCGAAACGGCGTCGGAAATTGCAGCTCCAAAACCGGATCTCGACGCCAAAGCCAAAAAAAGACGATTTTGAAACACTTTTTGAAAGGACTTTTACAAGGAGAATTGCTAGCGCCAAAATTGAGAAAATCTGCTGACAAATCACTTTCGCAGCCTTGATGCAGCCACCCCAATACGATTTACGAGATCCAGCTGCACAAGACAATAGTATTACAATGTATTACACATGCAGCTGCGGTCCCAGGCAACCTCGACACAACCATTCAAATGCGATCTGCAGACACTGCATTGCGAAACACAATAGAACTACGCGCAACGGCGTCGGAAATTGCAGCTTCAAAACCTGATCTCGACGCCAAAGCCAAAAAAAGACGATTTTAAAGCACTTTTTGAAAGGGCTTTTAAAAGGAAAATTACTAGCGCCAAAATTGAGACAAGCTGCTGACAAATCACTGTCGCAGCCTTGATGCAGCCACTCCAATACGATTTACGATCTCCAGCTGCAAAAGAGAAAAGTATTACGCATGCAGCCGCGGCGCCAAGCAACCTTGACGCAGCCATTACAATGCGTTTTGCAGCATCACGTGGCTAACCCGCATCTCTCTACGCACATGGCAACAGAGCATGACAACAATCAT
>Ga0126342_10007159_pt1 | contig 19884 bp, 18 predicted proteins | sample Cyp1metagenome_FD_92528 | JGI IMG/M metagenome (GOLD analysis project Ga0126342, IMG submission 92528) | Coral microbial communities from Lord Howe Island, Old Settlement Bay, Australia - Cyphastrea 1 metagenome | ecosystem: Host-associated > Invertebrates > Cnidaria > Coral ... | reverse complement strand
TTCGCGCATCTGCATCTTCTTTCTTCTGATCTTTTCTCTTCTGACTCTTTTCACCTCTGCTTTTCAACTGTCCATATTGTCGGAAGTTTCACTTCTAAACTTCCTTCGATTATATATATATATATATACATGCATATATGTGTATATATATATTTACATATCATGTACTGTATATAATACTTACGTCGTACGCCCCCCATCCAAGACCTACCCTTTTAGCACTTTGGTTGGTATACATGTTGGTACTGGTATCTGCAGTTTTTTCCCACTCTTGGGACTCATAGAAAATGAGAGAAAAACAATGAAAAACACAGCATTTTCAATGTCAAGATGTTCAAATTAAGCCATTTCGGGGTAAGAACCTTAGAACGTTTACGGCCCCAAATGGATTGCAATCGATTTTCCTTCTACATTTCTGAACCGCTTGCCTTGACATCCTGCTCTGCAAGCGTCTCTCCTGCAGCTCCAACATCGCCACTCGACGCTCCAGTTTTGCAAAGGAGATCTCCATGCCCTGCAAGGATCTTTCAAAGGATGTCCACGCAAACATGTGTGGCCAGGAGACCAAGGTACATTTCTGCCGAATCTCCTCATACAAAGTCCGCCAACCAAATTGGCTGGAAGCACGATGAGCTGCCAAGTAGCATGCTTCGTGAACCTGAGAGCTTAGCTGAATCAGGATCTGGAGCAAAAGGACAATTCCATCCTCCACATGCTTTGAGATCTGCTCCTGGATGCCATTGTTGCCCTCCCCGCATAGAGATTTGTGCAGAAACTGAAGCAAACTCAATGCTTCTTGGATGGTGATGTGGCAGCATTTGCACCGGCAACATGGCTCCTTGGACTTGAACGCTGAGCCTGAAGCAAACGTCTCAGATTTGTCTCTCAAGCCACAAATTTGATAAATAGTTTCTGCCAGTTGTCCCTTGCCACCCCCAACCAGCTGGCCAGCTTGCTTCGATTCTGCCATCACCACAACATAGAGCAAGCTACTCACGGACTCACGCACAGCAAAGGCCAGTGTCATAAAGTCTAGCTTCTTGCGAACTGCAAGACACGCAGCCTTGACACAGTTGCGATGCGCTTTCTGATGTTTTTCTTTATCTGGGAGCCCGTCCTTTTGGCTTTGGCTTTGATTGAAGTCACCAGTGCCACCACTACTGTCATCCTGAGATGCTTGATGAACTTGCGGTGTGACAGCGGTTATCAACTCCAGAACCAATCTTGCTAGGCTCAGCAATTCAGACTCCCCAGACTGACCGGACAAGCTCTGAGCAAAGCCACTACCCTTTGGATCGGGCCACTGATCAAGCCGTCTCGACTGCATCTGCAGGTGTCGGAGCACGGATATGCTGCCATCCAAAGGTCCGCTCGCAAGGGAAGATGTGCTCCTAGCACCTTGCAGCATTCTCTGTGGACCCGAGCTTGCAAAGCAGCTTAGTATCAGCTGCGAGCGAAGCGCAAATCCAAGTCTTGAGCAAAAGAAGTGGAATATCGGTTCATCATGTACCCTTTAAACAGACACAGAGTCACATGTCCCATGTACCACACGACACTACCTTTTCTGTCAATCTTTTTCGACATGATTGCCAAAGCACCGCAGTCTCCCAAAAGAACAAATACGATTAAATTTACTCTGTTCAAACACTTCCCAGTCAAATCAGCGGCAGCGGCAGAACTTATTGCTCTTTCCTGCTGGATAGAACAGTGCAGTGTGGCTACAATGCACACCGAAGGCATGAAGGAATGAAGGCATGAAGGCATGGCAAAAGAACGCCAAAGGAACGGCAAAGAAACGGCGAATGCAAGTTTTTGCTGAGAATCAGAGGTCGCTGCCCATGTGCATCCTGTGCATCAGGCGAAACACCTGACGCCAACATCATCTGCAGCTGCACCAGGTCCCCATCACGGCACGCAGCCACCAGGCCACCGTCATCGGCTCCATCGGTGCCACTGCCAGCAGCAACCTGGCAGCAGAAGAGTTTTGACATGTTTGGACTCTCAAGTAACCATGTTAACCTCAAGCAGACAAAAAACTACTGTCAAACCATTGTCAAATAATATTTTTTGATCTTTCTGGGAATCTTTTTGGGATCTTTTTGTCAGTCTGTCTCTTTGTCTATCTCAACATCTTCTTGACGGGTTTTCATAGCTTGACGATCTGAACAGTGCCTTATTATATAAACGCATTGAGAATTCGTTCAACGACCCAGTGTTCATTGCCATGAAGATGCATGAAGATGAATGTTCAAAGGATCCATTTGTGCGCGGCGTAGTTTCTACATGTTTCTACGTTTCAATGAATGTCCTGTTGCACCATTGCCATGGGGATGAACTCACAAAGGCGCTGAAAGACTCTAGCGGAGCCTTGACAAAACATTTGGACTTTCATGATTTTTAATATTTTTATTTTTCTCCATATCTTTTGACAAATCGTGCCATTTGTGCCTAGGTTGGCTAAGAATTGCAGCTGTTCTGACATCTCTTGACAGGTTGACCATCAACGAGAGGACTCTCCCAAAATTCTCCCAAATCATGTTGGTTAAGTTTTACACCTGCTCGTAGCAATACCACTTTGGATGGGATGATGTTTTTTTTTTTAGTTGTTTTTTTTTGTTTTTCAGTCTGGGGCAGCTTTCCTTGCTATTTGCTGCATTTTGGAGCTAAAATCTCTGATTTGCATGCTATTTGCTGCATTTTGGAGCCAAAATCTCTGATTTGCGTGCTATTTGCTGCAATTTTGTAGCTAAAATCTCTCATTTGCATGATATTTGCTGCATTATTGAACTAACATATCTCATGTTGCATGCTATTTGCAGCATTTCGGAGCTGAAGTCGCAAATTGGGGTAGCTAAAATTAAATTTGCACGATAATTGCAACATTTTAGTTTTCACCAATTTTCCCATGGTTTTCAACGATGTCTGGATGGTTTTCATCGCTTTCTTGATCGTCTTCAATGATCTTTCCGTGGTTTCAAAGATTCTTTAGGGTTTCTTCTTGGGTTCTTGAGGGTTTAGGATTTCATTTAGGGTTTCTTTAGGGTTTCATTCAGGATGTCGTTTTTGGCTTCTTTGGGATGTCATTTAGGGTCTCTTTAAGGTTTCATTGAGGGTTTCTTTAGGGTTTAATTTAGGGTTTCTTTAGGGTTTCATTCAGGGTGTCGTTTCTGGCTTCTTTGGGATGTCATTTAGGGTCTCTTTAAGGTTTCATTGAGGGTTTCTTTGGGGTTTAATTTAGGGTTTCTTTAGGGTTTCATTTAGGGTTTCTTTAGGGTTTCTTTTAGGGTCTCTTTAGGGTGTCGTTTAGGGTCTCTTTAAGGTTTCATTGAGGGTTTCTTTAGGGTGTCGTTTAGGGTTTCTGTAGGGTTTCTTTTCAGGTTTCTTTAGGGCTTCATTTAGGGGTCCTTTAGGGTTTTATTTCGGTTTTCTTTCAGGGTTTCATTAAGGGTTTCTTTAGGGTTTCTTTTAGGGAATCTTTAGGGTGTCGTTTAGGGTGTCGTTTAGGGTTTCTTTGAAAGTTTCTTTAGGGTGTCGTTTAGGGTTTCTTTAGGTTTCTGTTATTGATGGTTTTGTTATTTTCTTACAACAGCATGCATACAAGCTCCTATACTCTATGTCTGTAGTTTTTGTGCAGTTTACATGAAATATATATGCAATGTATTACATGAATTTACATGAAATGTTATATGCAAACTACAATACTAAAACCCAACAAACGCCAAGAGCCAAGTGAAGTGAACGGCCAAAACCAAGACCAAAAGCCAAAAGCCAAAAGCCATGAGCCATAAGCCAAGCGAAGCCAAGCGAAGCCAAGTGAAGCCAAGTGAAGCCAAGTGAAGCCAAAAGCCAAAAGCCAAGTGGGCACACAAATGGGAGATTCTAGCTCCAAAATGCATGCAAAACACATATTTTTAGCTCCAAAATGCAGCAAATAGCAAGGAAAGCTGCCCCAGGCTGAAAAACAAAAAAAAAACCTTTAAAAAAAATATACCCTTTGGATGTCTGTTATCTGCTACATATCCTTCCTTGGGTTTGCTTAGTTCCAAACTTCCCCGCCTTTGGCTGCCTCTGTTGCGGCCGCCCTCCTGCCAGCTTATCTGCTTCGCAGCAGTGCTCATAATTGAGCCATGGAAACAAAATAAAACACGTAACAAACGCGTACAAATCTGTACAAATGCAGCACGGGTGCATAAACTGGATGCATTTGGATGCTCTGTCATCTCTGTCTTTGTTTTGCCCAATTTGTATCAATTTCTATCAATTTGTCATATCTGTCTTGCTCTGCGCCCGTCCTACGAAGGACACTTCCTCAAGTTGGATCACTCCCAAAAGCAGGAGCAGCGGCCAAAGGCGCAAACGACGGCCGTCCATGACGCAGCACTCGCTGGAAGAACAAAAAACAATTCGAAATGATACACTACAAATTCATACAAATTCAAAAACCATCAAAAACATGTCTTTTAGGACATTTCCCTCTCCAAGAACATGTATAATTATTCAGAGACCCCTAGACCCAGATAGAGGTGAAGGGTCGGATCAGTTCCTCCTCTGAACAATCCGATATAGTTGCGAACTCGAAGTTGCAAAACTACAATTTAATATTTCAATTTGTCATAAATTGTCCAACATTTTCCTTCACCTGCGCATGTCCCCACGATTACCATGCGTGGCACAAATCAGGGGTTGGGTGATGGATTTGACCCCAAGAGACTGGAGAGAACAGGGACAACATGAGGTCAGTGTCAATGGTAAGAGTTTTCTGTATCGGCGAAACTCATATGATACATATGACTCTGGCGACCTGCTGTAAATATTCTGTCCAATGAGAACAACAGCACTGGGCACGGGAAACTGTGTATGTTCACAACAGCAACTGCCTGGTCATGCCTGGTCACTAATGTGAATCGATGTGATTTGATATGTACTAATTGTATCTAATTGTATCCAATTGTTAATGTGTTTGTTCATGTTTGATGGCCAAACAGCTCAGCACGTTTGCAAGCGCTCACAAACACAATCAAGCTCGCACAAGGCAGCACCCAAAGCTCAAGGGGATCCTGCACCCTCATGCGACAGGCCAACATCATTTCCTAAACATATGTTCGATCCGTTAGAGAAAGAACATACAAATTCCTGGTTCAGCTGTGAAACTCACCTTCTCAGGATGGATAAAAGAAAGATTTACGCACAAGACAGTAGTGGTCTTCACCGAACAATTAGCATCAATCATCTTGACTAATCTTGATGTCAAACAGTCGGCAACATGTAACAACAATGACCGGAATAGAACTCAGCACAATACGTTGCTTCTGCACTGAGAGGCTCATAAATTGTCCTGAGGAAGTGCTGCAAAAGCCACGCCTAAGAAGCCCGGAGACGTAGGAAACTGTGAGATGACAAGAATGGATCCAGGTTTGGCACTGAAGTTGTTACCTGCAGAATTGAACATGACATGTAAATCTATCGAATCTATCATGTGTGTTGTGTATGCATGCATGCATGCATTGCATTGCAATGCAATGCCATGCCATGCCATGCAATGCAATGCAAATATGTAATGTAATGTAATGTAATGTAATGGAATGTAATGCAATGCAAGTATGTAATGTAATGTAATGTAAAGGAGTGTAATGCCATGCAATGCAATGCAAGTATGTAATGTAATGCAATGCAATGGAATGTAATGTATGTCTGTATGTCTGTATGTCTGTATGTCTGTGTGTCTGTATGTTTGTATGTCTGCATGTCTGTATGTATGTATTTTTGTATGTATGAATGCATGCATGTATGCATGCATATATGCACGGGATGTATGCACGGGATGTATGTATGTGATGTATGTATGTGATGTATGTGATGTATGTGATGTATGTGATGTATGTATGTGATGTATGTATGTGATGCAATGTGATGTATGTATGTGATGTATGTGATGTATGGGACGTATGTGATGTATGTGACGTATGTGATGTATGTGATGTATGTATGTGACGTATGTGATGTATGCATGTGATGTATGTATATGTATGTGATGTATGTGATGTATGTTATGTATGTGATGGATGTGATGGATGTGATGGATGTGATGGATGTAATGCATGTAAAACATGTAATACATGTAATGCATGTATGCATGTATGCAGGTACGTACGTACGTAGGTATGTATATTCGGACAGGTCAACTTGTGCAAAATCGAACAACCATAAAATCGGCATAAACATATCAAACAATGTAGATGTTTGCAGTCAGCATGCTGTCACATATTGCAATACTATATATTATATATAATTACATAAACATACATAAGCCTCACATCGTTTGTTGAGCGTATTTGGACCAGTTTTCTTAGATGTACAGAAAATACTACTAAGGCGCACTGGTATTGTAATTACTCCCGAAGCCGCTATTAATCTTTGCCCAATAGTGGCCTGATACTACACTCTGCAATGATGAGAATCCAAATGAATCCAACAGAAGGATAACCATGTCAAACCGAAACAAAACCTAGCGAAAACGAGGTGAACGAAGATGACTTGGATGACCCTCAGAGGGATGCAGAGATCTATGATGATCTGTGAGCATGCGATAGCACAGCGAATTCTTGAGGTCCTCTCACTGACACTCTCTGTCACAAGCTGTGCGGCATGAGGCTCCAGCAATGAACACGAAGGCTTGCCAAGCAAACACGTCAGGCGTGCAGGTGTAATGGTAAACCCTCTTCTTCTCCCCTCGCTGGGTCTGACAGCTTCAGTATCCTGAATGCTACTTACTACATCTTACTACAATATTTCGATGATGCGGCTTCTTACCAAATCTTCGCTCCAAATCTTACCGACCAAGCGAAGATTTGTCAAAGTCTGTACGTCGGAGAAAATATGAAAAGAACGGCATGTCCTTCCAATCAACTTCTTCTGCTTACATCCCAAGCCTACTCTTGTGTGAGTGGCTTCAAGTGTGGAACACAATCCAGCAAATTTCGGGCAACATGATTTTTTGAAAGTCTCGTGTTAGTGGTGATTCGTTTCCAGCCAATGGCTCACATTTGCGTTGCACAATCATCACGATGCCTGCCCAAGTATTTTCCGTTTGGGTTCCCGAAACCTATCGCATCTAATGATCAAACAGCAAGCACTGTGAGGCAAATTTATTTGCAAGACTGGAACATACTGAAATATAGTCACATATATAGTCGAACCTGTTTGAACTTTTAAATCCGAAGCAGTTGTGTCGAAGTACGAATCCGCAAATCGTTTTTGAACCCTCAGCTGCAACTCCATCGCCGTAGAGTCAGAGTCATAGTGCGAAAGGAGTTGATCACAAACCTCATCTTTGATGAGGAATTATAAACTGCTTGTAGAATTCCGGGCTTGACCGACTGTGAATCCCAGAACTGAACTCTCACACCGCAGCAAGTTCACTACTATATATTATATCATTTGGTATGTCGATACTTGGAAAAACGCGACATGCTTGGAACCAAAGCTATAAGCAAATACAAACAGCGTCGAACAGCTATAAATCAATTATAAACAGCTACAACATGCTACAACATGCTACAACATGCTACAACATGCTACAACAAGATCATAGGTGTTGTTGTCCATCAACTCCAGGCAATGCCCAAGTGGGATTCAGCACAGCCGAGCACAGCATCTGGTTAAGTTAAGAACTTAAGAACATTTAAGAACTATGTATTGGTCTAACGTGTCAGCTGACAGATGCTGACAGCCTGGCCAAGCACCACATTACTCACACATTACACTTTCAAAAACTCCCTACCTTGAGATCCCATGAGATCCCCACAGGGCCCCACAATCTTCCACAACAATTGTAACAGATTGATCATATTTGATCATATTGTAACTCGAATGAACATTCGACCACCTAATGTCACCTATGCGGCCAATGTACCTCTTAACTATTTTTAAATGCTGTTGTGACTTCCTGTGAGATGCTGTATCATGCGATATCAATCTTGCTACTGTGAAGCGCTTATACTCAGAGCCTAGTACAGTCTCTTACCAACTGCCAAACCTTGGGTCCGCCCTTCACGTCTTCAACAACTTCAATAACTTCAATATCTATCAATATCTTCAACCCCTCTTCAGCGTAGCGGGTTGCCTCATTTCATTCTTTGGAGTCCAAAAGCAACAGCAGCACCGGCTGCCAGGGCGGCAGCAAGGAAAAGCCATTGCCTCATGTCCATGGCCCCTGTGAGGTTTGAAACGCCAACATCACCAAAAAGAATAAAACAGTAGTCATTTTGATATCAACTGTATTCGTTCTGTAATTTAAAACGACGATGAAGAGCACATAAAAACACAAACCAATCATCTATCAAGTAGAGGTTTCTCGTCAAGGCCCCCCTTCCGGACGAGTGCCAAAGTTGAAGGGCATTTTATATTAGGTTTCTTCTGCGCTCATGCAACATATGATTCTATTTTGCTGTAGTAAGGCTTAAAAGCCTTTCAAAGCTTTTATAAAGTTTATAAAGTTTATAAACGTTTATACATTTTATACACACTCAAGAAGCCGTTTCTGCACTTTTGTAGGCCTTTGGTAAACTCGGATCTGCAAAGCGGGGTCTTGAGTGGGGGTGACTTGAACAGTGAACACCACCCTATGAATCAAGCAATTTTAGACGAATCAACAAAAAGGAAACCAAAGAAAGGGAACCACAAAAGCAAATTACTACACGTACTCGCTGTGAATTTGTAATTAGCCTTAAAATTTAGTAGTTTGGCAGGAATACAATCCAGCTGTCAGATACACGGGGAAGCACGATGTCTCCTCCAAAACCAGAACAAACGTTGCGTCTTAGCAGCTCTTTGATGATGTCCTTCTGCTCTTTACTCGGCCATATTGTTTTAAAGCAGATAGTTTTCTGAAATTTTCTGCATAGTTGGCTTTAATATGAAGAGGCAATTGCATGCGTCAAGGACTGCTTGTGCATGGTTTCAACTGAGAAGTTTTCGAGTGGATGAGGGTCAACCTGAAGCTGGGCTGCCAAGTCGTCAGGATTTAAGAGTCGGCAGAACGCTAATCAGTGATTTAGAGCAGAACAAAAAGAGACTGATGCATGAGCAGTACAAAAAACTGGCAAGACCGGTCAAAACAATCAATGGAATCAAAACACATCTGGAAGATCTGATAATTACATGTATATGTATAGATATGATTAGATATGTGTGTAATTGTGTATACAGTATATTATTATATTGTATGTTGCATTTGAGAGTATGTGAGAGATACCATGAGGGCGAATGGCTCGTACTTCGGGCCAGTACAGTAGTGGTGTGATTGTCGAATGATATGTCTTGTAAGAGCGGAAGGGCAGCTTTGAACATTGACAGTGCAGAAGACTTGAAGTGGCCTTGTCTGGAAATTTGCTACTACTCCGGGGTGGTTTCCCAGGGAGTCTTGACAGGAAAAAAACGACGTTTCTTGTGTTGTATTCTTACCGGATTCCTACTAGGCATGCTCAAGATTTACCTGGACCGTGCATTGGTGCATCACTGCAACTTTCTTCCAAGCATTCTACACCTGGACAAATCATGACAAATCTTGCTTCATATAAAACGTCAGCAAGAATCAACAGAAATCAGCAAGAAGCTACAAGTAAATGCCTTTTAGGATCCCTTACAGCCTCTGGTCACGGTCTCTTTCAGCGGCCACTTTTTCTCGACCTTGCCGCTGGTCCCTACATAGGAAGTCTTGGCCTTCAACATGTTTTCGTCTGAATTCAGTAAATACATACCACCCGCAGCCCAAAATTGAGATATATGATGTCTCACAATTGTACTGCATACAATATACACTGAAACCAATAGACGATGACACATGCACACATATGGGTCTATATTATACACGTCGGTGTATAAGCAAATACATATATATATATATTTACATATACATAACATGTTGACATCTCTAAATAGAAAAACATTATTAACAAATATTAATAGTAATGACAATAATATCAGCATTGTAACATTCATAATTACAGTAGTAATAAACAATAACTACTACTTCTACTACTACTGCTGCTGCTGCTGCTGCTACTGCGGCTACTGCTACTGCTACTGCTACTACTGCTACTACTGCAACTACTACAACAACAACTACTACTACTACTAATTACTACTAATTACATCTAAATACATCTAATTACATCTAATTAGTACTAATTAGTACTAATTACTACTACTACTACTACTACTACTACTCATAGTATGATAGTAAATAATATTGCGCAGAATCAAATTACACTATATTATATATATATATTATACATGTGTGTGTGTGTCAGAATATATCTACCGGCGCGCAAATGTGATGTGTCAGCACTCACAAAAATCACCCTGGGTGACCAGCATTCCTTGACAAATGCCATCACCTGCGCTTTTGTCTCCTGCCATTACAGGTGCGTTGTGAAGAAGTACTGTACTACGATGAGTGGCTTCTGATGCTTCTGTTCTCCCAACATCGATGCAAGCGAAACCCTGCTCAGCAATTCATTGCAGAATGTCAACTTCTAAACGTCAAACTTCCATTGAACTTTCACGAGACTTTGAATTTGGGACACCTTTCTGCCAAAGGTGATAGCACCCGAAAAGGTGTTCAAGGTGCACTGGTGAAATGCTGCAAAAGCTACGAAGTCCTTAAAAGTTGAAGAATTGGGCCCAATTGTCACGCCAATTGTCATCTGCCACGCCTCCATTGTGAGGCCAGTATCCACGATGTGGTCAGCTTTCCGTCGCTTGTCTGCGTCTGGGACCTGTCGCACAGCGCTTACAGCGCTTAGGCATAATGCCTTAGCGGCCTTCACCGTTAAGTTTAAAATTTAAACTAACTCGAGAAGGCTCCTAGAAGGCTTGCGAGGTTCTCACACCGGTTGAAATCTGTGGGGTTGTTTGACCTGATTTCTGGTTGTCCTGGTCATCCAGGAATGTTGAAGCAAAAGATAGCAAAAGTGCCTTTATTCAGTACATAGTCACATAACTGACATGCAGTTGTAGCATGTAGTAGTATGTTGTACTATGTTGTAGGTAGTGTGGTGTCGTGCTCGCTATTAGGAAGGCATCCACAAACATAAACAGGCCTTCCTTTTCTGAGCTACTAGTATGCACAGTACAGGGATGGTTCTATCAGGAGGTATAGAGGTTAGAGGGGAAGTCAAAGTCCCAAATGAAGTAAATGCATCTTGTGTCCAATTTTCAGAAGATGAAGGCAACGCGACAACAGTGCAAACAACTGATTGAAGGCTGGGACTTAGTTTAGGCACTTTAACCCGGTAAAATGATCTAAAATCAATCAAAATCAAAAAATGAAGAAAATTGGAGAACCACAGGAAGCCAAAGGAACTGGAGGACAATGGAGGACATATCAAATGTGGTACCAAAATGGTACCGAAATCAGTTCCTGGTATCAGCTGCTTGGACCTGCTTCGAGAGAATTGCAGTGAACTTCTCCGGGGTCATATCATTCCGAGCCAGCACTCGTGTGCGCCTCATACAGCCCACTCTCTGCCCAGGGAGGACCAGGGTTTGAAAGTCTAAAAAGGATCATTTCAAAATGTTTAAAATGATTTTCCCTCAGATTCCCTCCTGCAACTTTCTGCAACAGCGTTTTGGTGAAAGGGGCTCTCTTCACTGGGATCACAAAATAAGTACTAAGTACTGTATATATATATAATATATATATATATATATATATATTATAATAACTTATAATATAGTATAATCATAATTATAACATGATATAACGTGTAATAGCATAATAATTTAACTTTATGTGTGCCATCTAACCTTTGCAGTGTTGCCAACAAGTGATGTCTAGATTGTCTAGTCAGGCAACAAGATCAACTGGACATAGCTGGACAAACGCTGTGTTTTCTGAGGTCCTGGCTGCTGCTCAGCAGGAGCACTCACCACCATTACGACGTCGCAATGTTTTTCCTCTCTACAAACTCTGCACATGCTGTAGAACATGCAAAAACTTCACCGAAGAGCAACTGAGACAATTTTAGACGATTTCAGATAATGCTGATCCGATGCAAAAAAGAACAGGATGCAGCCCACGAACCCGAATGCTCACACACGTATGTTTAATGGCACAGATGTCGAAACACATTAGAGATGCAATCACGTAAAACACTTTTGTGAAACAACTTATTTCAACAGTGTTGTACATTCTTCCCCAATTACCGTGCCAGTGTAGACTGTGGAGTGTGGAATGGAGTGGGGTGCAGAATGCGGAGTGTGAAGACAGTGAAGTGTTGAGTGGGGAATGTAGTGTGTAGATGTGTGTAGGGTGTGAAGTGGGGATTGCGGAGTGCGAAGTGTCGAGTGTAAAGTGTAAAGTGTAGAGTGTAAAGCGTAGAGTGTAGAGTGCGGAGTGTAAAGTGTAAAATGTCAAGTGTAGAGTGAGTGTGGAGTGTAAAGTGTAGAGTGTGGAGTATAAAGTGTAAACTGTAGAGTGTGGAGTGTCAAGTGCACAGTGTGAAGTGTAAAATGTAAAGTGCAAAGTGCAGACTGTCGAGTGTGGAGTGTAAGGTGTCAAGTGTAAAGTGTGGAGTATAAAGTGTAGTGTGTGGAGTATAGTAGAGTGTGGAGTGTCCAGTGTAAAGTGTAAAGTGTAGATGGTGGAGTGTCAGTGTAAGTGTAGAGTGCAAAGTGTAGAGTGTAGAATGTTGAGTGTGGAGTGTAGTGTCATGTGGACTGGGCCGGGCAGAGTGCAGAGTGTGGAGTGTAAAGACAGTGGAGTGTTGAGTGAAGAATGCTGTGTGTGTAGGGTATGAAGTGGGGTTTGAGGAGTGCGAAGTGTCGAGTGTAAAGTGTGGAGTGAAAAAAGTAAACTGTAGAGTGCGGAGTGTAAAGTGTAAAGTGTAGTGTGTAAAGTGTATAGAAGTGTAGAGTGTGGAGTGTAAAATATAAAGTAAACTCTCACGATGTCCCACGCGCGCCACGCAATTTGCACGTTGTCACCACTTGACGCAGCCCTGACAATGCGATTGGCAAAAAACACCACACGTCTAAAGTGCTGGAGTGCTGGGCCTGCCACGAAACCTGCAACTCATCTTCTGAAAACCTTGCAAAAGTATTGTGCATGTCACACAGAGCGACTTCTGACACGTTATGAAAGATGTTGCTATGTCACGAAGTGCCACGCCTGCCACACGAAACAAAGTTGTGCAACATTTGAAACCTACATTCAAAAGTGACCACTTTTGCAGCACTCCCCGCAGGCATGGCCATGGGGATCTCATACGGACAGCGGCCAACGGTTGCAAAAGGGCGGCGCAACGTCTTGCGAACACACCCTGAACCCCCCAACTCCCAGAGTGAAATGGGAACCCTTGCTATGCATTCGGGAAGAACCTAAGGAACCGGGATTCATCCATATCGTCCACATCATCCATATTCTTCCCAACTACTTTCAAATCTTTCAACAATGAACCAGGTTCACCCTGAAAGCTAAGCCGAAGACCAGTTTCTTTTCAAAGAGCAGGGGAATGTCCAGCACGCAAAGGAGCTGGGCAGAAACATCAATTTGAGTAGAGCACCAGAAGCAAGTGAGTGTAAACAAGCAGAACAAGGCAGAATGATACCCAAAGATCTAAGCCATTCAAAGGCACTTCTTAATTTTAATGATTGCTGTGCTACTAATGAAAGGCTTTCCTAAGCAAGTCTTCCAAGGCTTCAAATCATATGGAAGAACGTGCACCCTTCGAGCAATGGCTACATAATGTTAGGGTCAGCCGACGGTCAGCCTTCATATCCTTTTGGCGGAAGTTACAGTCGATAACAAATCACCAGCCTGATTTATCTGACTTGATTGAACAAAACAACAATAACATCATCGAAAGCAAATGTCTCTATGAGCATTCTAAAATACAAAGGCGTGACATGTAAGATGCGTAGTCTCCTGCAATTAATTCCCTTATGCTCATTTTGGTTTCAGTTTGTCGCTGTTTCACTGATGACAAAGGCAACGCCTCCCCTTGCCGCCGTGCTTTGGAAATAAAGTGATCACGAGAAGCTTCAACCAAGGGATGCACAATGGCCTAGCAACAGTGTGGCAACAGTGCGACTATAGGAAGCTCAGGGGTTCAAACATGTTCAAGCCAAGACGCGACATAACACGACAATAGTCAATAGTTGTTTTTATGTTCTTGGTGACTCAATTACTTTCGACTTCACACGCAGTGAGAACCTGAGAACCTGTGATTGCCTTTGCAATCAGATTCTTTGTTGCGCCAGAGCAACACATATTATATAAATTTATATAAATAATATATAAAGCATTATAAAGCATCTACTTTCATCATCTTTCATCTTCCCAGACTCACCATCCCTTGTTGTTTGCTTGTTTGCCATGGTGATTCTGAGCTGCAGCGCGTTGCAGCGCTGGGAGGGGAACTTTCGAGCAAATCTCTGAGTTTACCCTGAGCTCAGACTGAGTTTAGTGCTTGATTCATCTTGCTTCTCGATTATTTTGATTCAAAGCCCAAGACATTTCACGACTTCACTTCTCCGAGAAGACGCTCGCCTCCAAGTGTTTCAGCCTCTCTGCATTCGCCTCCCCTACAACCAGCTTTGAAAGTGCCCCTCGGTCCACGCCACCCTCCTGGATGCAATCTCGGATGTCGCAAAAAAAACCTGGAAAACTTCTTCAGTCTTTAAATTTATTATGATTTACGATGATTTATGCATGTATTATCATGTATTCATATGTTTTCATATGTATTCTACAAACTTTCCTCGCAATCAAATCATTGGACTTTGACCTTTGAAAGTTGAAGCCTTTGCCTGGATCCAAAAGGACTCCAAAGGCGTCCTGTGAGAGAATTTCGTCCCCAAAAGCCTGCAAGCAAGCAACATAAAATGGAAACTTCACACACATTTAAATGTGATGCTGGATGATGCTGGTATATTCCGATTTGAGCTTTTGTCACAGTGGACACTACGAAGGCTATTAAACAGAGTTGGGCAGGCTACTTGGCATTAAGATGCATCAAGCATGAACCGAAAGAAAGAATGCCAGGAATCAAGGCCCGTGAAACCCTAAGTGTTACTAAGCTAAGACATGCTAAGACCAGATATCGTAAACTGGCACCGCTAAACGCCGCTAAGCAACAGAAACTTTGATGCTCAAAACAAGAGGTGGCCTGTCCAGTCTCTAAAACCAACACCATCCAACACCTATATACGTCCAAATACTGTTTATGATGTCGGGTAAAAGCAGAGCAACCGTGAACGCTCTCATTTGGAAGGCAAAGTCAAAGAGACACATTCGGCAACTAAGACTAACTAAGACACCACCTTCAGATACACCAAAAACACTTGTTGAACCCGTTGATCTTGAGTGGAACCATTGTTGCCTCTTTGAGCGGAAGGACAGCTTCTCCACCAGGCCTAATTCCCAACAACAAATTCTGCTGAGTTTCAATCTGGGGCGGGGAGTGGTGTCGGGAAAATGCCCTGGAACACTGGAACAGATCTTGCTGTCTTGCTGGAACCTTGCTGGAACTTTGGAACTCTGGGACCTTGGAAACCTGCAACCTTGGATCGAACCCTGCAAATTGGAACCTTGCCCCGCGAGCCTTGTGTTCTTGCAACCTTGTAACCCGGCAACATTGGAATCCTGGAACCCTGGACGTTTGCAAGTCTGGAACCTTGGTGCTTGGAACCTTGAACCTTGGAAACCTGCTGGGAACCCTCAAGCTTGGGAACCCTTGAAACTTTGAATTTTGGGACTCCCGTAGTATGGATCCCTTTGTCCAAACTCTGGAGTCATGGAACTGTGGAACCCCAAAATTCTGGTCTCTTGCATCCTTGGACCCTTGCTACGGTGGCTGCAGACCTACGGTGGCTTTTAACCTTGGAACCTTGTGGAGTTGTAAATTGAACACTTTGCTGATCTTTGCTGTGGATCATGATTTGTTTGTATTGATGAATAGAGCCTGGAACCTTGATCCTTGGAACCCTGGCACCCTCGAACCCTCGAACCTTGGTAATCTAGCACTCTGGAAAGTTGGAACCGTGGAGCCCTGGACACCTCCAACCTTGGAATCCCAGAACCCTGCAACCTTGGAACCCTGGAACCCTGGAGCCTGCTGTTGGGTTGTTAAGTTGGGCTAATGCATCCACAACATTCCACAACACCCGAAGAGATGACTGCCGTGAACCAAAGCTGAAAGGTATCACATGGTACCACCCTGCTGAACTCGTGCTACTGCTCAATGATGCCAAGTGGAAAATCTGACACAGCATGGGCATGTTCTCAATCCCTGCGCATAAGGTATCACCAGGTCATATTACGCTCTTGAAATGCCCGAATCTCAAATCCAAATAAATCCAGATCTTCGATGATCTTCGTTAGGAAACGACCGCAACTCCAAACGTCCGCATATCGCTGGACCAAGGTCCCGGCGCATATAACCTGTGCACAGTGGCATCTGCATCATCCAGAGGTACTTGCATCTCCTCATCCAAGTCATCCAAACCATCCAGATTATATCAGATTATCAATAGATTATCATGATATGTCAGTTTTTGTCCATGCAGCACGACAATGTACGACATATCATGTATCTGATCTGGTTATGTTCGGAATATGAGCCTGGAGGATTGGGCTTCGATGGGCTTATACTCCCCACAGTATGTCGGTATGAATCTCTTTATGTTTCAGGTTTCAAGAAGCATGAAAAGTCTGGTGATTTGGGACATTTTCAACATGTTAACAAGCTGCACATTGGAAACAAACGAACAACGAAACGATGGGGCCATATCTCAATTAGATCGCATGCTTAAGTTCTGGACATTTACTTCCATGCTTCCGCCCACAGCTGCACTTCAGGAAAATGGGATGTTCCGACACACCCATTTCATACAAATCTGGCCAATGCCGTCATACTTCTTTTCCCGGCGACACTTTCTAGCCACATCTTGCCACTCTTGAATATCATTGAGTATCACTCAATATCTTCCCAGCCTGAAGCCACTTGCTAACAGTGCTTTTTCCCATGCCAATGCTTCCGGTGAGGCCTCAAGTCAAGTCTATGGAATTTTAAGGAGTTGACATTGCAATCCGCCAAACCCGGAACAAGAATCGTAGGGAATATCGAATTATCAAATTCATGAAGAGGTTGATGAAGCTCACAGGATGCTTCTGAAGCAGTGATTGAAAAAGACTGAAAACTACAGTAATGAAAAACGCATCAAAGAGCGCCTTCTACCACAAGGCCCGCAAAGAACCACAAAACATCTGGAAGATCTGGAAGATTCCAGAAAAAAAAATCTTCGATATTCGAATCTGAGGAGAAAACCAACAACCAAGGTGTCTCCAAGCGACCTGCCAAGACACCAACAACAATTGTGATCTGAACCCAGGACTATGTCTACAAGCGCACTATCATCCAAGCCCGGCGAAGTGAAACGTAAGAAAATATAATAAAATCATAGAACATCCTCAAATGGACTTGGTTTGATATGGTTTAGCTTTCATCCCGCACTGGATCTGCAGCTGATGCAAGCTTGCTGCAAGTGCCCAGCATTGGACCCGCGGTAATGCATGATAAGATAAGGCAAATGGAATTTGATCATTGCAGTACTTCTAGAGGCGTATCAAGTCCAGAATCATCATTGCACTATATTACACTGCTATGCTAGCATATTCTAGCATCATCGCACAAACTCCAAAATCTAAACACAAAAAATCAAAAATCTCGATGTTGATAGTGATGCTGCTGAAAACTCAACGGCAGCCCTTGCTGCTCCCTTGCTTGCACATGTTTCCAAAGCTGCAAGATCATGTAACAATGAATACAAACGAATTGTAAAATGTTCAGTTTGGGAGACAGTATCCATGCTTTTTTGCAGCCCTTTGAAAGAAACGGCCTGCTGCGCCGAACCTGGCCGTCCGGAGGCATCATTAGTGTCAATCCTTTGTCCTTCGTCCATATTTATATTCCGCGTAATATATATATATATAAATTATATTCGTTCTGATTTCTAGATTTCAGAAACCCTGCAACTCGAGATGTTCCTTGACGAAGAAGAATCGTTTCTCTCCAGTTGCAGGAATCCATGGTAATCCCTCTGCCCTGTCTCTTTGCCCCAGAATCCAACCCTTGTGTGGATCCTTGTGGAAATGATTGGCTTTTCCACGGCCGACAAAGGAGACACAAACCGTGTCACAAACCATCACCAGCCTGCCTGAACGTTACTACGTCACTACGTCGCTGCGTCACTACGTCACTACGTCACAACGTCACACACACACACAAACAAACACACACACACAGACACAGACAAACCCACACACACAAACACAGACAAACAGACATTGTTAACAGGTTGCCGCTGCACCAGTTTCACGTTTGAACACAGAGGCTGCCAGCGAGAATTCCGCACCACCCGTGGTATTTGACAAGGCTGTAAAGCCGCACCAACGTTGTGGACAGCTCAGGCAGCACTGCTGCTCTTGGACATCCCCAATGCCACTGACCACACTTGGATGACAAGTCCACAATTTATGCAGATGACTGCAACTTCCATCAGGTGATACACTCTGAGCCGACCGACAGGGTGAAAATCGAAAAATAGCCAGCTGTTACTTTACTTAAACGAATTACTAGGTTGAAACTTGTAAATTCAGAGATCAGGTCGAAGGATCAAAATTCCTACCTAGAAAGGTAATTCCTGAAGGGTTCATGCCACCGTGACGAATCCAGCATGAGTCACAGACTTGTTCAGAACTGTCGTTGCGAATTCGGTTGTGGAGTGCATCTGACGTGCAAAAACACAAAACATTTAGATGACATGATGAATATAATATACATATTATACCCACACAGTAGACGTTGGCAATAAAAAACCAGAGCGATAAAATATATGTCCCCCAGCTGCGACTTATATGCGCCCGGGGGCGGGACTATATATGTATATATATAAATAAAGACACAAATAAATAAAGACATTAATAACTAAAGACATAAATAAATAAAGACATAAATAAATAAAGACATAAATGAGTAAAAACATAAATAAATAAAGACATAAATAAATAAATAAATTACTTTACTTCGAGTGATCCCCACCATGACATTTATCGATTTGTTACTGGCAAATTTTCTGGCATTCTATCTGACATATCTTCTGGCATTCGATCCGGCATTCTATCTGGCATATCTTCTGGCATATATTCTGGCAAATATTCTGATATAATTTCTGGCATTCTATCTGGCATATCTTCTGGCAGATGTTCTGGCATATCTTCTGGCATTTCTATCTGGCATATCTTCTGGCATATTATCTGGCAAATCTTCTGGGATTCTATCTGGCATATCTTGTGGCAGTCTATCTGATATTTTATCTGGCATTCTATTTGGCATATCTTCTGGCATATCTATTTGGCATATCTTCTGCAAGGTGGTGCCTTGACATATAAATCATTTTATATATTGTATATTTAATGTTGTAACATGGGTTAAGTATATTTATAAATGGGGCTATCTTGTATAAGTTATGTTGAATTTATATCAATAGATAGGGAGATATAACATGAAATAGCACATACATCAAAAAAAAATTCAAAAAAGTTAGCAAAGATAGCGGTTTTTGGTTGTCTGGAATGATGTTTTTAATGGTAGCCATTTTGTTTGCCCAAGTGAAGCACTAAATCCTTGAAAGCATGGCAGAACCAGGAACCGCTGTCGCGCAGAGAGCGACATTGCAGGATTTCAAATCTTGCAGTTCTTTATCGCAAGAAGTTTGGAACGCTTTGACAGCTGGAACAGAGTCTCGTGGCCAGAACATATCACTGACGCAGTGTTCCCGGGAGAAAACACTGGCTGGCCTAGTGTGGAGGGATGAGAGAAG
>Ga0126342_10007158_pt1 | contig 19885 bp, 20 predicted proteins | sample Cyp1metagenome_FD_92528 | JGI IMG/M metagenome (GOLD analysis project Ga0126342, IMG submission 92528) | Coral microbial communities from Lord Howe Island, Old Settlement Bay, Australia - Cyphastrea 1 metagenome | ecosystem: Host-associated > Invertebrates > Cnidaria > Coral ... | reverse complement strand
TCAAGCCAACGCAGCCTTTGTTCTGCAAGAGACTGCTTCTGTCTTATGGGTACAAATTGAAACGGTTGAGGTGATCAAACAAGCCGGTGCTGGTTTCAGCAATGGCTCATGCATCAAATCCCCTCCCCACTTCACAAGTGCCCTCCAAATTGTTCTAAGAGTTGCAAAGCGACCTGTTTACAAAGTTGCAGGGGGTATGGCTGAGCCCTTAGGGTCATCCACTGATTGTTGGAATCCTTGCCAGTTAGGCTCAAATGCCGGTGTCCTGAAAATTCACATCGTCCAGCGCAGGAATGACATGTGAAGCAAGCATTTGGAAGATTGTGAAAACCAGAATGCAGAAGCCCGGTGCTCTTGCGCCACGGAGTGCCATATGCGCAGTAGTCAACCCGGAGCAACACAGATCCAGCTTTTTGCAACGCTTTAATGTCAGGAACCAACCAAATGCGAGAGGTAAAAGGGTTTTCAAGGACCCAAGTGATGTGAAGGCTATTTGCCAAGGAAATCAACAAAAGGGTGACTTGAAGCAAAGAATTTCCTTCTGAAACTTTCTTCTGGTCTTTTGGTGAGAGGTTTGGACATCCTGCCTGCAAGAACTCGTTATCATCACGAAGCGGCGGTGGTCCACCATCATGCCGCCTTGCTCTGCTCCAGGAGGTACAAGGTATCCCGAACCAAATCAAAGCTATGTCATCAGCATGTTTACGGATAAACGCAAATGGTAAATGGGGCAGAATGCCGCTATATGTAAATCTCAAGTCTGTAAGGTCTGGTAGCTGTGCCATGGAAACACAGCTCGTGATTGGTTGTGTGACTTTCCTTGCTGGGTGGACCATCCGGGGGTGGCAACATTCAGCTCCACAAATTCCACCGCCTAATCCCTGTGCCTGCCACTGTGGGTGCGAGTGCATCTCTTCTGGAAACTCTGCTGGACCTTTTGTTTTGGCATTGGCTATCCTGTTTGCTGTGGCTGGAGGTGTTGCGTTTTGGTTTCTCAATCAGAAGAGCCATCAAGAACCAATTTATCAATCCAAGGGCAAGAAGGGCAGTTTTGGTGTTAGTGGCAAAGTTCTCACGATCACGGGTTGAGAAGCATGGAGCCAGGGCACCTGGCTCTAGTGTGCTATGGAGAAATTCCGCCTGTGTGGCATGTCAGGCTCCTCCTCTCACAGGTCCATGAATCTGAATGGCTCATATTGACTCCAGATTGGGATCGTTATTGTGAAAGGCTTGATCATCTGAATCCAGACTTCACTGGTTTTGAGTATTTAGGTGCCAATGACCAACCACCTGCTCACATTCCAGCTGGACAGATCTACGGGTTCCAGGATATGTCTCCCCAGTTTTTGGCACAACAGATGCATGCTGGCAGATTGGAGGCCAATGCAGAACGTGTAGCTAGAGGCTTTCCCCCTCTTGCTCCTCCACGACAACCTCATGTAGCCCCTGCTCCTGCACCTCCTCTCCCTCTGGCCATGCCAGGTGTTTTGGGCGGAGCACCCATTGCGGCAGCAGCGGCTGTGGTGGCTCCTCCTGGGGTCCCTGGTGTGGTGGGCGTGGCTGATTGCTGGGTTGCCGCAGAGGATGCGGGTGGACGTCGCAAAGGGGACATTGTCTGCGTTGATCCAGCTCCTCTTCCAGCTGGGTATGTGTCTCTGGGCAACAAGGCCTTGATTCCGGATGTCGGAGGGGGCAGTGAGGGATGCTTGGTGGTCAGAGTTCCTCAAGTTGAGGCTCCTCGATACAAGCTGGATGATCTTAGGGTCTTGCCGGTGAGATTTGATCTGCAGGGCATAAGGCGGCGAGATTTCAATGATGCTGTGGCAGCGATGGTTGATGGTGTCCCCCAAGGGGGGGCTTGCAACTTGATGGACCCACAACTTCCCTGAATATCATGAAGGGCCTTCGAGATCAAAATTTGACCCCCACAACCTTTCATGAATATTGGCTTCGCACTGCAGAGATTCCAAGAGGAGACCGTTCTACCTATGAACACGAATGCCTTAGCCGTATCATGGAATCCTTGATCACAGTGGACCAATTGAATGTTTGTGCGCTTCAGGGCGCAGAGTTGATCTCTAGGCGCATGCAGGTCACACGCGAAGCCCACAGGGTTTCGCCATCAGCTCCTGACTATTCTGCGGCCGATTATTTTATGGGCTGGAGGTGGCGCAAGAGTTCACAGGGCATCGATCCATCGCTATCAGCGCATGTTGCCACTGAGCTCAAGAATGAAGCTGCCATCAGCAAGGAGGCACGAAAAGCCCGTGAAGAGCAAGCAGCACGCCGCCGGGGAACTGGCAAGAATAGCCAGGGCCAAGGCGGCGAGAAGTCATGAGCCTCCGCAACTCTGCTTTTGGTGCGGCTCCAGGGGCAGAGGGAGATGATCGAGCCGCAGGTTTTGACAAAATTTTCCAGAAGGATTACCCTGGCTCTCAAGACATGGCTTTGGGGAAGTCCTCAACTTTTTCAGGTGGGACACTCATGCACACTCCCGATGACGGCAGATGGCGTGAATTGTTTCCCATACCTCATGCTCCTCCTGTTCCTCCTGTCTCAGGTGTCTCAGTTTCTTCACGGAGACGCTCAGCTAAGGTCAGAGGGCGGGTGAATGAGGTCAATTCAATCATTGACTGCCTGAATGAGATGTACCTCCCCGGCCGTCAGGCTGATGACACTCTCGGGGTGCTTGGCCCCACGGAGGCGCATCGGGCTTGTCATCATTCCATTTTTCAGGATCTGGGAAAGCATAGAAAAACTCAGAGCAAGTGTACAGAGCGTGAGGCTATTCAAGAGCTTCTGCAATCCACCGTCTCCTATGCAGGGGACGAGAATTTGAGTACGGTCCGGTCCTACGAAAGAGACCTTGTTTCCTTACCCGATTGTGGCGCTGAGCCGGTGTCACTTGAGCAGGTCATGGATCCAGAAGGTCGAGAATTCCTCGAGGACCCCCAGGCCAGCATGATGTTGAACGAGGATGAGTGGGGGAAGATTTGTGAGCATGGCAACAACTTTAAACCCTACATGGATGAGATACTGCAGAAGGATAGGATCAAGTATCAACAGTTTGTGCATGATTTGTATGACAAAGGCATGATTGAGTTCACCGACACACCTCAGGATATGGTCACCCCGTTTTTCGTCAAGAAGAAAGATGGTAGGCAGCGCTTCATCCTAGACTGCAGGGGGGTCAACAAGAGGTTTCAAGCACCACCTCCTTTGGCATTAGCTGCGGGCAGCTCCTGGTCGCAGGTGGTGGTGCCGAAGGACGAGATCCTCTATTGTGCGCAGTCAGACATTAAGGACTATTTCTACTCCTTAGCATTGCCTTTGAAGTTAAGATCTCTTTTCTGTTTGCCTCCTGTGGGCTTTGATTTGATGCAGGAATGGGGAGTCGCCTCACACCTGCGAGCTTGTAACTCAGTTGATGGGTGGATATGGCCTCGTTTGAGAGTTATTCCAATGGGATGGTCTTGGGCCATGTGGATATCACAGCGAGTTCACTCCCACCTTTGTTTGCAAGCCACAGGTCTGGACCACAGCCGTTTTCTGGTAGAAGGGCAATCAGCACCTTGTTTGGAAGAAGGCGAGGTAGCTCTTCTGCCATATGCTGACAATCTCAATGTTCTGGGAACTGACAGGGGCAAGGTTCAGGAGACAAAGGATAGAATAGTCACTCACCTTAGATCTTTAGGTTTTAGGGTACATGAAGAGTTGGGGCGACTTGCACGTTTCAGTCATTGGGGTTTTACATTGATGGAAAAAATGGCGTGGTTACGCCTATTCCCGAGCGTTTGGACAAGGTGGTGCGATGCTTCATATGGCTCTCCAAGCGTCCACGCGTGAGTGGCAAGGCTGTGGAGAAGCTGCTGGGGCACTGCACACATTTTTGTATGCTTCGCCGTGAGCTTCTTTCAATGTTTCGAACCTTGTATGATTTCATGCAGCATTCATACCACAAGCGCTCCAGGCTATGGGAGTCCTGTGCAAAGGAGGCTCGATGGGCAAGTCATCTCCTGAAGTTATGTGTGGCAAACTTGCGCCGTCCGTGGAGCCAAACAATCACGGCATCGGACGCGTCGCTGTCAGGTCTGTCAGTGAGTCGGCGCGAACTGGGCGTAGAACAACAGAAGCAGCTTGGACAGATGAAAGAGTCTTGGAGATACAAGCCCAACACAGTTGTAAAACCCAGGGAACGAGCTCAACCTGTTATTGATCCTTTTAGAGATCCCAGCAGCGTGAAACCTTTAACTGTTGAAAAAAGAGACCCTTTTGCAATCGATCCGTTTTTTCCTGAAGTTGATCCCTCTATTCTGCATCCTGATGATTGGCATGAAGTTTTCAGCATTCGCATGCAGAGACCAGAGCACATCACTCTTTTGGAAGGTAGGGGTATCGTTGCAGCAGTTCGACACAAGTTGAGATCAAAAGAAGAGTTTGGTAAACGTCATGTACATTTAAATGACAATCTTGGGGCTGTCCTTCTTTGCTCAAAAGGAAGATCAAATGTTTTTGGCATATTGCGAGTGAGCAGAAGACTGGCCGCTCTGATTCTGGCGTCAGGCATCGCCTGGTGTGTACGTTGGATTCCGAGTGAAGTCAACGTGGCAGACAAGGGCTCTCGTCGTTGGGAACACCTGCGCAAACCAGATGCTTCTTGCCCAGAGAAGACATGGAAGAAGCAAGCAGTTGATGCCATGTGCTACCCCAACAGTGCCTCTGCCAGGTCAAAGCGGGAAGCTGCTGTCAGTTGTCTCTATTCAAACCACTGCCAAGAAGGGCAGGAAGGCAGTACTTCAGAAAACCCTGAAGACCAAGCAGGAGAAAGTTCAATTCAGGCAGACAGTTGTTCAGCAGAGATGCGATCCCCCGCGGTTTCAGGGACAGACTTTTCTGGAAAAGCTTGCAGTGTCGGACCGAGTGGCTTTAGACTATGCCCATCGGATGGAGGAACTTCACCGATTTGCAAAGGCTCAAGGCTACACCTTGAAAAAGAAGAACACCTTCGACGAGGTTTGCTGCAAGTTTGTGAACAACATGTTCGAACTCGGCTTCGACCTCCAAGACGGCACAAAGACTTTGGCCGCCATTATCGATGCCAACCCAGGCTATGGCCCTCGACACATGCTTCCAAGGACAAGGCGAGCACTCCACGGTTGGTCAAAGACAGAGCCTCAGAAGACAAGGCCACCTCTGCCTTGGCCCCTCATAGCTGCAATGACGCTTGCTATGCTCAAGAAGGGCAGAGCACATGCAGCGGCAGGCGTGCTCCTGATGTTCTCAGCCTATCTACGACCAGGCGAAATGCTGGATCTACAGATTGGCGATTTAGTGGCGCCGATGCCCGGGAAAACATGCTTCTCACTTCATCTCCACCCCGCCGAAAGAAGGGAGCAATCCAAGGTAGGACTGAGCGACGAAAGTATGTTGCTGGACTCGCAAAACCTACAATGGCTGGGCCTGGTTTTGGCACAACTTCAGAGAAGCTCAGCTTACCTGATCAACCTGACCTACCAACAGCTCAGTCAACACTGGAAGGAGGCATTAAAGGCAGTGGGGCTGGAGGAGAATCATGCAGTTCTTTATCAGCTCCGTCACAGTGGTCCAAGTCACGACCGGTTTCATCATCTTCGGACTGCCTTGGAAGTCAAGCAGCGGGGACGTTGGGCCAGCGATGCATCCGTCAGGCGCTACGAAGCCCACGCAAGAATAAACCAGGAGTTCCATTGTCTCCCCCAGAAGACTCAGAAACTATGTCTTCAGGCAGAAAAGGAGCTCGCCATGAGGGGGCCACAGACTTTTTGGAGTAAGCCAGTAACCACTGCACCTGGCCGGAAGTACGTGCTGGAGATCTTTAGTGGTTGTGCTCGTTTTTCGATTGCATGTGCTGATGCTGGTTTTACTTCATTTGCTTACGATATAGCCTATGGTCCTTCATGCGATTTGCTATCAACATCTGTCTTGGAGAAGCTGAAACGCGCAAGCACTAGTCATATATATATACATAATTATATATAATTACTAGTATATATATATATACAATTATATACACAAAACAATGCAACGTAGCGGAAATGCACGCACATTCAGACATGTGTATGCACATACACTACAGTAAATGGAGAAGGGAACTTCCACATAAGAATATGCGCACCCAGTCAGAAGGTTCAAGGTGCAAATGAATATTTGTACATTATGCATTGTTAACCGCGGACACCATATAATCATGACTGTCAAATAAAAGCAGTATTTGCATCACTGGTGTTCTTTTTGGGGCGAAGATCTATTCTACGGCAGCACACATACATGCATGCACAAGTGTGACAACAACCTGAGGAAACCTTCAGCCTTCAAATGAAACTCCGTGGTTATTGCTTCCTCTTCCATCGCAAAAAAAATCATCCCCCGGGCGGCCACTTCAGACCCGTTGTCCTGCTGCAACAGGAGGGAGTGGGTTCGCATGCTGGATCCCCTGCACATACAGCGCTCATCAGCGCTCTATCTCGACTCTCTCTCTCTATCTCAAAATGCTCACTTTGACCTAGCAAAGCCGGAAGGTGTGGTAAACACAACATGAAAACTCAGTGTTCAAGGCAATCAACGGAGCAGCAGAATGCACAGGACAGATGGCTAGATGCAACATAGAACCCCACAACCTTCGACTACAGTAGGAACACCGGTCGAGTCAAGTACAAGAACCAAATGCCTTTCAAGTTCAAACAGCAAACAGGTGTGACCCGTACAAGTTCACAGAGCAGTGCGCACATCGGACCCACAGGACAGGTTCGGCACAGCGTACATGGACAGCTTTTGCAGATTACATAAATACTTAATTGCAGTTGATTACATAAAATCGGCAAAAATACGACTTACAATCGGGTGTAGAATAGTTTTGGTATTTTTTTGCCTCAGGTCTCAGGTTTTGGATTTGTTTTTGGCTTTCTTTCCTGGTACCATTTGCCTTGTATTTGCAACAGTTTGGAACTAGAACCTGTCATTTTGCATGGTATTTGCTACATTTTGGCATGGCCACTTTGCATTTTGCATGGTATTTGCTCAATTTGGCCATGTTCGCCTTCCATTTTGCATGGTATTTGTCACATTTTGGCATTTCAACCTCTCATTTGCATGGTATTTGCAACATTTTGGTGCTTCAAACGTTCATGTGGGTCTCTTGAGGGTTCTTTAGGCTTTCATTTAGGGTGTCATTACAGGTTTCATTTAGGGTTTCATTTAGGGTTTTATTTAGGGCTTCCTTTGGGGTTTTATTTAGGGTTTCATTTAGGGTTTCATTTAGGGTTTCATTTAGGGCTTCATTTGGGGTTTTATTTAGGGTTTCATTTAGGGTTTCATTTATTCTTTAGGGTTAGGGTTTCTTTACAGTTTCATTTATTTTTTTTTCCGGTTTCATGTAGAGTCTCTGATCGGGATTTCTTATCAGGAGTTCTAAACGTTCAAATGATTTTCTTAGGGCTTCTTTACGGTTTCATTTAGGGTTTCTTTAGGGTTTCGTTAAGGGTCTCATTAAGGGTTTCATTTAGGGTTTAAGTTTGGGTTTCATTTAGGGTCTCATTTAAGGTTTCTTTGGGGGTTCATTTAGAGTTTCTTTAGGGCTTCTCTAGGGTTTCATTTAGGGTTTCTCTAGGGTTTCATTTGGGGTTTCATTAAGGGTTTCTTTAGGGTTTCATTTAGGGTTTCATTTAGGGTTTCTTTGGGGTTTCATTTAAGGTTTCTTTAGGGTTTTTCAGTTTAAGGTTTCATTCAGGAGTTCATTGAAGCTTTCTTTGGGGTTTCGTTCCAGGGCTTCTTATCAGGATTTCTTTTCACGATTTCTAAACGTTCAAGTGGGTTCCTTTAGGGCTCCTTTAGGGTTTCATTAAGGGTGTCATTAGGGTTTCTTTAGGGTTTCTTTAGGGTTTTATTTTCGGTTTCATTTAGGGTTTCATTAAGGGTTTCATTAAGGGTTTCTTTAGAGTTTGGGTTTCATTTAGGGTTTCTTTAGGGTTTCAATTTAAGGTTTCATTCAGGAGTTCATTTAAGCTTTCTTTATTTAGGGTTTCATTCCAGGGTTTCTTATCAGGATTTCTTTTCACGATTTCTAAACGTTCAAGTGGGTTCCTTTAGGGCTCCTTTAGGATTTCATTTAGGGTGTCATTTAGGGTTTCTTTCGGGTTTCTTTAGGGTTTTATTTACGGTTTCTTTAGGGTTTCATTTAGGGTTTCATTAAGGGTTTTATTTAGGGTTTCTTTAGGGTTTCAATGTAGGGTTTCAGCTAAGGTGTCAGTTAAGGTTTCATTTAGTTTTTTTTTCAGAGTGCTGTTTAGAGTTTCTTTGGGATGTCATTTAGGGTGTCATTTTAAAGTTTCTTTAGGGTTTCATTTTCATTTATGGTTTCTTTAGAATTAATTTATTGTTTCTTTAGGGTTCATTTATGGTTTCATAGGGTTCATTTAGTGCTTCATGATGCTTCATGTATGGTTTCTTATCAGGATTTCTTTAGGGTTTCTTTGGGTTTCACCTAGGGTCTCTCTAGGGTTTCATTTAGGATACAAACAGAACAGAATAAAGCAAAAGAAGATGAAAAACAAAGAGACAGTAAAGACAGGAAGCAAAGAAGCAAAGGAGCAGGAAGTAGAGCAGCAAAAATACATGACTGAAGAAAAGAAAAAGTAGAATAGTAGAGGTAGAAAAGCACCGAAGTACAAAAGCAGAGAAGCAGGGAAAATAGAGAAGCAGAAAAGCAAAGAAGCAGGAAAAAGCAGAAAAGCAGGAAAAGCAGAGAAGCAGGGAAAGCAAAAAGCAGAAAAGCAGAGAAGCAGGAAAAGCAGAGAAGCAGGGAAACCAGAGAAGCAGGAAAAGCAGAGAAGCAGGGAAAGCAAAAAGCAGAAAAGCAGAGAAGCAGGAAAAGCAGAAAATCAGAGAAACTGGAAAGCATAGAACCAGGAACCCCAAAAAACATCCAAAACCTGCCGCGAAAAAAACAAAGAAAAATAAATAGCCCTCCCTTACAATCATCCGAATCATTCGAGCGTTCATGGATACGGCAGATACGAGTACCAGGGAATGCACTCAACTCTTACATTTGGGTCTTTCCACGCAGCGCACAAAGGAATGCACATCACAAAAATGCAAACAAACAGTAAACAAGACAATACACAGACACAAGCACGCTGCACAACTGATTCATATTGATCCTACATAGCTACATTGGTCTAATTTGATTGGGCATCGGCTTGCACACTCCAGAATCCGCATCGCGAGCCATCAGCAGGGTTCTAAATCAACGCAATACTCTCATAATTTCAATCAATTTCAAGCAACATGTCATACAATTTCCAGCATGCTCCGCATGTGCTCCTTCCAGGAACATCCAGGTTCTGGTGGCCGCTTGGAACATCTTGTATAATAGATTTGTAGGATTGATATTGATTAATAAACCCTGACTGATTAATTAGGGGGGTTCTGCCAAAATAGTAATCATTGGCAACTCAACTGGTAACCCTAAATCAAGTTAAACAGCCCACCCAGTGGTTTCTCAATCCGGGGTTGACATTGCAAAGGAGCTGCAACGAGTCCCTTTCCCTCCAATCAATGTGACCTCAGTGAGAAAATGCCATCCACCAGCTGATCCAAAGTCAACCATTCTCGCTTCTCACAACAAAGCAAGGCAAAGAGGTCGTTCGTTGGCAGCTCAGCAGATACCTTCGGAGAAAGATGTAGAAAGATGTAGAAAGTATAGAATCTGAAATATCTGAAATATCTGAAATATGAAGCACATCTACAGTATTTCAAGCCATCACATAACACCAGACTCTAGAACCCACTGACTTTTCACGAGTTTTGCCCATCTCTTTCTCTCTGCGAACTTACAGCACATGTCTCTCAGCATGGCCTGAAGCTTGTTGAGCCAGGCTCTTATCTTTGGTGACTCCAAGACGAAGAAGAAATGATCACCCTCAGCTTGGCAAGTGGAATGGAAAAGAAGTGGTCAAAGGATTCACCATGCTTGAAGAGATTCAAACAATGCAAATATGCAAACCGTTGAGCTCTTGCGCTAAGACCAACTAAACCAAGCTAGCATCCAATATCATCCAGGAATACCTTTGCTTCAAGCTGAGTGCCTTTGTTTAAACAAGCTCCCTGCATTCACACTCTACGACTATACCCTCAACAGTGGAGCACCCCCATTGTATTTGGAAGCTTCACGTCGAAAGGGGTAGGAAGACTCTAGTATATTCTGGTACAGCAAATAAAGCACAAGCACGCAGAAGATTACTGAGAGCTGGGTTTTGCGGAATACCAACATGTCGGTGTTTTAGCCTAACATGATTAGCAGGCGAAGAAAGAAGTGCTATGGACAAAGGGCGCGAGTCAATCCGCACTTTGTCCCAACGGTCAGCAATTCTTTAAGATTCGGAGCATCATATGCAGCGCCTGGAACCAAAAGCCTTACAACATGTCAGCATATCTGGCCAAATCGAACCATGTTTGGAAGACTGACGATCATTCTTGGCAGGGATATATAGTCTGTAGATGTCTATAGAGGGACTGCCTCCTGAGGCAAATGTGCGCAAACGATCGCACTCTAAGGTGGAAACAGAAACGTAAGCTTCCTATTCGCTGGACTCTTCAAGGCTACTGCGCAATAGCCGAAGAGTCATACTTCACAGACACAATCTATACACGATGTGACCATTGCGTGCAGATTCGCCACGTGACAAGCTGGAAAGACAGAGAATTCTGTGATTGGCCGCCCTTGTTCGAATGATTGGCAGTAGCGCTTGCAAATGATCGAAAAAAATAACTGGACTCGGGCAATCCGTTAAAGACAAAGCTCTAGAAGGAAGCGGCCAGTGGCTGTCGCTACTGCGCGGAAAGAAATGGATGAAGTCTCTATCTCTCATTCCAGAAATACAGTACATAGAAATACCCCTTTCCGATTCATGGATCACAAGCTGAGCTCAAAGAACTCGTTGATGTCAAGAAATCTGCAAGCGCCCTGGAACCCAGAAGGGTGATCTCAGCCCTACACACCTATTTGATCTTCGTCTTGCAAAACCTCTTGCAGGTCCGCTTTCAAAGCGTCTTTCTCCTTCTGGAAGACCTGCCCAATTTCAAGATTTTCAAGCGATTCAAGCGCCTACTGGGCGCCTACTGCACTTTCGGGCCCAAGAAAAGTTGGAAAGGCGATTCCAACTTTCAAAGACCTCTATGTTCCTACGAGTATCAGTGGATAATGTACAACTATGCTGGGGAAAATTGAAATTCAAGTCAGCAGTACAGTATTCTTTGGGTTCAGCATGCAGGCCAATAGCTAGGCTAGACTGGCTAGATCATGCTAGATCCAGATTGTGGTCCCTGGACTGTGCAAGCGACGAAGCCAATGTGCTCAAGCTTCATCTTTTTGCGTTGCTTGTCTAGTTGTCTATGGCACATCTACACCCAGTGCTTTGCATCAGTCTGTCCATGACCACCAGGATTCAATGATACTCACATATCATTGCACTTTGCGTTTATGCGCGTCCGTACGCTCATTCACCGCCTGTCACCAAACGGCTAAATACGCGAAATGATACGAACATATACAAACTACATTTTAAATGCAGGAATCTAGCATAGAATTAACAAGGTCCTGTGTGCATCCTTCTGACGTTTTTGACATTCACGGGCGAAAACAAAGTGTTGGATGTTCCAAGCGAACACACACACACACACATACACACACACAAACACACAAAAAAAATAACATACACACGCGCACACACACACTGTCACACAGGAACACGCGCAGAATACTCACACACACATAAATATGATTCATATATATATATATATTTATTATTATATATTATTATATTATATGCATATGTATGCAGCATGCATATTCATATTCATTATCATATTCTTGGTGAATGGAAACTGTCAGCTGGCAGGCCGTGCAGGGCTTTGTTGTTCGTCAAATTGTTTGGATGGATGAACACCTTATGTCTGAAGCTTGCTATGTATACACAGTTGATAGTATCTTTGTAATTACTCATATTTTGGAAGGCATCAGGCATGAACGGGATGACACAATTCAAACACAGTGCAGTACATGCTATATGGTGCAAGTACCAGGATTTCAGTGATTTGTGCTCAGCGACAGGAGACACAACTTGACAAGTGCCCCCATCTGCTCTGTGTTGTCTTGTGCAGAAGCTGGAGTTACGAACTGAGACCGGGTCAAAGGCTTGTAATGATGCCCAAGAGGTATTGATAGTTCTGTTCCCGTTCGGAGATCAATCGCTTAATGTAATTCGTCCTTATAAATCCTTATAATATGCATTAAAATGTAGCTTTAGTCCATCCAAACCAGACGCAGCGTATCGCAGCTAAACTGTCGAGTGCCTCAAGCTCATCAACTTGCACTTCCGGAGTTGGATCGTCAGTAGTTGTCAGCAACCTGAGCTAGTCACGGGCATTGCTTCAAATCTTCACCGCTGCAAAGAAGCCTAAGACTCTACGCTATATGCCTTTACAATATGAAAGTATATCATAATCATACTACAGTATACCATCTACAAGAATTTACATTCATCACAACCAAAGAACTCAGCTGTGAAAAGATGTGAAAAGGACATTGAAGCCAGATCAAGATTGAAATTGAAGTTGGGAGAATCTGAAATCTTCTTCGACATTAGTGAGCAAATAAATGTAAGCAGTAAGTAATGAAGCAAAAACCATGAAAAAACAACTGCAGGTTGTCGCGGCTCTGTCGAGTTGACCTTTAAATTTTACGATTGCACATCACTAAATTCATTACAGCAGGTGGCCACTAACAGAGATGCTAAAAGACTGGCAGCGCATGGCAAACAGTCATGGATGATGATGAGGAGAAAGTTGAAGCAAAGTTTCAACACATTTCAACACGTTGGCCTTCAAAACTATAATTGGGGATACAAACATGAGGAAACAAAGAGAGTCGAGAACGTGTGGTTTTGGCCACTAAGAACATCGAAGAACTAACGCTTACAGCTTACAACCCATGGAAAAAGAAGGATCAAAAAGGACATCAGCCTTTGCCTTCGGCCCAAAAAATATTATTCAATATGTTCAAGGGTTTTAAACCAATTTGTGTTAGCTTGTGTTAGCTGATGTTAGCTCATGTTAGCCGGGAACCCTGACTTGGATAGTGACCACTCGGTCCACGTCCTTTTGACTCCTTTTGCTACAAGCGTAATAACGGCACGTGGCATCCCTTTAGCCTCATTTTGCCCAAAAAATAATTCAGTGCCAAGGGGCTTTTCCGCAATCACGCCAGTCACCAAATTCATTAAGGACATGCTGGAGACACAAATAAATACCTTTGCTGCTTTCTGCTGCTTTGCTCATTTTACTGTGTAGACCCGTTGAGTGCTCTCATCATGACTACGTCATATGACATCACATTAAATCCAAGCAAAGGGGGGTTCTATTCCTTGGCAGTGCTTGGAAGTGGCCATCTGACTAGTCTGGTGGCTTGAGGCATCTTGAGGCAACTACTACAGCATGCTGAGCAGATCACATTGATGTTCGCAATTTCAGCCCATCGCATCCTACAGCAACCTTTTTAAAATCGTTTAAATTCAAGTCCAGGCACCACAAAGTACACTCCCCAAAGTGGACTGGCAACTTCCAGTACGGCATCAGCAACATCTGGCCAGGTCTCCATTGTCACGATCACAAAGTGACTCCAAAGGGCAAGGCCAAATGTACCAAAGTATTGGCGCAACTCATTCATGTTGCCAAGAAGGATCACACTGAACCTCAAGCTTTGGGGCTCAAGAAACAAAGGACATAATAATAACACAATAATAATATAAGACATGTCAGCCAAACCGGCTGCTTTACTGAATTTTCCATCTCTCTCATTATTCTTCGGCTCGGTGTTTCTAGAGTTATCTACAAAAAGAAAGACCTATCAAAACAAGACCAGGCAAAGCTATCTAGTTCCAGCTACCGGCTTCAAGACACGTCAGAGGAATGCAGTCTTGAGATTTGCTGCTCAGGGCTACAGTATTATTGTTCTGGAGTTGCCGGAAGATTCTGAAGTTATTTGCAACACCATGACACATCAAACTGGGTTAAGGGGCATCGTCCCAAGGTACACCACAATGCCAAAGAGAACTCCAGCCCACACTACTGTTGGCAATGCCAGCATCATACCTGGAAGTGATGACAAAAATGCAGAAAACAACACCTACTCCACATCTGCATCTGGAATCAGTTAACAAGCGTGGCTGCCAACATCTGCCAACTATCAAAAAGCCACCTGTCACAAGGAGACGCAACTCGTGGCATATCAAAAATCCTCGCAGAAGCCTCCCAGAAGACAACTACTTTGATGGATTTTCACGGACGGCAGTTTCTGCGGTGCATTTCTGCAAGAGGAAACTCATTCCGAACATATTCAACAAACTTCAACACATAATTCAAATTAATTCAACTTCCTCTAACTTGCTTAGCTCATCTTCGCTCATACTGGCTCTCGCGTTCTGGCCTAGCAAGCCGCAGCAAGCGGAGGATACGCATGACACCAGCAATTGCCAGCACCGACGAACCATCACCCTGCAAGGAGCTTGTGGGATCAGTATGGATCACTCAGTGACTGGTTTGAAGTTTGGTTTGGTTTTGCCAGCGGTGGCTCTGCATCCAAAGTCTGCAAATCTCACGGTATTTCTGAATTGCACACAAACAGCGCAAACGCCCACGCAACAATACGCAGCATTTCACAAGATCACGCATCCCGGAACCACGGGTAGATATGCGTATATATAGATGGAGTGTTGTTCAAACTGCCTTCAAAGGATACTCCAAAAGGAGCACGGATGAAGTTTCTGTGCGCGTTTAATAGTGAAACATCTTGAAATGCGGAATGACACAAATGATTTGGGGACTCCTAAATGATTTACAGGTGAATGGAGCTAGGCAACTCTTCATCAGATACAATCAAGCAAAGTCAACTGGCTGTTACCCTTTTTGATGCTTTTGAAAACAACGTGTGTCACAAAATTTACGGTTTCCACAATTCATAAATGATTGAACATGATTGAACCAAGTTCTACTGTGATCTGCTGGTCAACATCCCGGTTCTGGGGCTGGAAGTTGGAGGGCTTCGCACCAACATGCATCCAAATCACTCAAATGCAGGCCGTCACAGTATACTGCGAACCACAACAAACATGACACGCCGCACACCAGCCCACTGAGGGAACCAGGACCACAATCGCGACCCCAGCCATAGATGCACAATTTCTAATTCGCGGGCGCGCATACCCAAAGACATACAAGATACAGCTTTCTTGGGCTAACGCACAACCATATACAAACCATGATAAGTAAATTGACAAACAAGATCAAACAAGAATGTATGCAGGACTTTGCGTCCCAAGATAAGACCGGCTGCAAATTGCCACCAAGTCACTCCTTCTTCAGTCCGTGACATGATTGCCAATACAACTGAGAACAAAGTCTCACCAGTGCCGATGAGGATAATACAGGTATCCTGAGGTGTCTCCATCTACAACCACTGCAATCCAAAATAAGATGCGGTTTTTCACTGAACAAACAATCTCCACAATGTAAAGCCAAAGAGCAAAGAAACCCACCGGATTGAATGGAGAGCAGTACCTGGTAAAAATCTGGGGGATTTCAAGCGGAATCTAGGCTTTCGCCGGCTCTCTTTCTAAACATCGATTCATAACACTGCCCTTTTCACAATGTTGAAAGACTTCAGAAAACATAAGCGATTCAGGCAAAGGGATATTGTGAAGGAAAAGGGAACTGGTTGGTGATGGTTGGTGGACGAGGTTGAGCGAAGTTCTCTGGAGAAAGGGTGTTATCAGAAGTTACCTGGAGGCAGGATTGGTTTCCGATAAGAACCTGTAGATTTGAAAAGCAAAGGAAACGCATTAATATGGAACTGTTTCGCTTGGCCGCGGTCAGTCAATGCAACCGTGCCAACACAACATCGAACTCACTGGTGCGACGATTCTGGGCAAAATGGCACTGCCACTGTAGCGAAACGAGCATCCTTTAAACACTTCTCTTTAGTGCTCAACTACCGCTGCAGGATACTACTGGTATCAACTAGGTTTCTTCCTTTTTACTTGCTGCGGCTATGCCATATTCACAAATATAGTAAGAAGTTAGAACCTCTCCAGTAGAAAGGTCTCTGATACCATGTTCTGGCGATGTTCACAGTGCAACACCCACAAACCCCGTTTAAGATTGTTTCTTGTGATTGCTGCTAGCACATCGTTTAAAATTGAAGCCCTGCGAGTCAGGTAGTCTCTATTTTTGTATCAAACATTTAAAATGCGGAAAAAAAACAAAAACAAAAAAAGGTTAAACTGTGTCCATTGGGTCCGCGCGGGCGCCCGTTGCCAAGCTTATTTTGGGGTATTTAGAGGTGCGCGTACGGCTACGCGTGCAGACTCAAGGTGTTGAGGTGTCTCTAAAATGTATTATTTGGCTGTATATCATGGGGTGATTCCTCGGGTCTGTCCAGCAACTGTTCGAAGAAACAAGCGAGAAATCCGCCGATCCCGGCGACAGCAAGGGGGGGCGCGTTAGAGAAGCTAGTGCAAGCAGCAAGTTTCGAGATTTTAGTTTCGAAATTTTCGAGAAGCTTGCTGACAGAGCAGCAAGGGGAAGAACAGAAGCAAGGGGACGTTTGGAGGCCCGAAACTGGTAATCTGAAGCTAGTTTCTTGTCGTTTCAGAAAAAAAAAGTGTTTTGTTGGTTCAGAAAGCGACGTTAGGCACTGGCAGCGGGTAGCTTTGGAAGCCCTTCCCCCCCCGCCGCCGACCGTGCCTTGGGGGTTCCGACCTATCAGATATACCGCAATTTACGGTGTTTTGTGGCTTTCCCATTTTTTCGATCTTGTGGATCAAGTTTTGTCAACATGGCCCAACATAAGCCCCAAAACGGGCGCAAAAACATAGCCCCAAGATGGGCGCACCTAGCCCCAAGATGGGCCAACATAGCCCCTAAGATGGCCCCAAGCCGGTCCAAGAGGCCAGCATAGCCGCAAGCTGGGCCAACCTCGCCACAAGATGCGCCTACTACAGACCTTGCGGATGGGACACAACCACAACCACAACAACAACAACAACAGCAACAGCAACAGCAACAGCAAAAACAACAACAACAACAACAACAACAAACAACAAACAACAAACAACAAACAACAAACAACAACAAACAACAAACAACAACAAACAACTACAAACAACAACAAACAACAACAAACAACAACAAACAGCGACAAACAGCGACAAACAGCGACAAACAGCGACAAACAGCGACAAACAGCGACAAACAGCGACAAACAGCGACAAACAGCGACAAACAGCGACAAACAACGACAAACAACAATAAACAACAACAAACAACAACAAACAACAACAACAACAAACAACAACAAACAACAACAACCACCAACAAACGCCAACAAACGCCAACAAACACCAACAAACAACAACAAACAACAACATACAACAACAAACAACAACAAACAGCAACAAACAACAACAAACAACAACAAACAACAAACAAGAACAACCAACAAACAAGAACAACCAACAAACAAGAACAACCAACAAACAAGAACAACCAACAAACAAGAACAACCAACAAACAAGAACAGCCAACAAACAAGAACAACCAACAAACAAGAACAACCAACAAACAAGAACAACCAACAACAACAACAACAACAACAACAACACCAGCAGCAGCAGCAGCAGCAACAGCAACAGCAACCACAACCGCCGACCCTACAAACATCCCACAATTTACGGTGTTTTCTGGCTTCCCCATGCGCCCCTTTATTCTTTATAATGTATTTGCGCTCCTTCACTTACCCGGAATTCTTCTTGATAATCTAATCTATTTACGATCCTTTACCCTCAAGTGGGCCCCTGGCCGGCTGTCGGGCGTAAGCCCTAAATCCCGTAACATTTTTTTGGCAATTTCGCCGCGCTCGGGAAGCAAAAACATCGTAAATACAGTGTTTTTGTCCTTTTCGCATATAGAAACTACATCTTGCAACATGATGAAAACTGCGTAAATACCAATGCTTTTGCTCGGCACGGGCACAAAAACACTGTAAATACCGCGATTTTGCTACCAGAGGCAAACAACATCGTAAATACCGTGGTTTTGGGCCTCCAAGGCGCAAAAAACAGCGGTATTTAGATTTTTTGGGCTCCGGGAGTGTCAAAAAAATGCGAAAACACCCACTATGTGATGATTTTTAGGGCCCACAACTAGACGATGGTTGGCCCGAGAGCGAGTAGGTGTATAGGTACTCAGATGTGTTATGTAGTTGTCTGATGTGCAGACGCCAAAGACTTGCATGAATATGTTCATGAGAATGTTACTTGAGATCATGTGAATATGTTCATAATGTGTAGATGTCAAGATAAGAAGATGTGAAGATGCCAGGGCTTTAGTTGCAAGAGAACAGACAAGGTATGCTGTATAGAAGGTTATTAAAGATGTGAAAAGTACACGCATACAGATATGCTGATAGGCCCTCAAAGACTGACACGCGCAGAGAAAAGTGTTTACACATATATACACACAGACACACACACAAACCCACACACACACAGCAGCTTTTACACACAGAAGCTTCTACACACAGAAGCTTTTACACACAGAAGCTTTTTACACACAGAAGCTTCTACACACAAAAACTTTTACACACAAAAGCTTTTACACACAGAAGCTTTTACACACAGAAGCTTTTACACACAGAAGCTTTTACACACAGACACTTCTACACACAGACGCTTTTATACACAGACGCTTTGACACACAGACGCTTTTGCACGCAGACGCTTTTACACACAGAACCTTTTACACACCGAAGCTTTTTACACACATGCACTTTTACCCACAGAAGATTCTACACACAGAAGCTTTTACACACAGAAGCTTTTTACACACAGGCACTTTTACACACAGAAGCTTTTATTTACACACAGACGCTTGTGCACACAGAAGCTGTTAAAACACAGAAGCTTTTACACTCAAACACTTTTACACACACAGAAGCTTTTACACACACACACACACTTTCACAGACAGAAGGCTTTACACACAGACGCTTTACACACAGACGCCTTACACAGAAGCTTTTTACACACAGACGCTTTTACACACAGAAGCTTTTACACACAGAAGTTTCTGCACACAGACGCTTTTACACACAGAAACTTTTTACACATAGAAGCTTTTTACATGGAGACGCTTTTGCACATAGAAGCTTTTACACACAGAACCTTTTACACACAGACGCTTTCACACACAGACACTTTTACACACACAAGTTATTACACACAGACGCTTTTACACACAGACGCTTTTACACACAGAAGCTTTTACACTCAAACACTTTTACACTCAAACACTTTTACACGCAGACGCTTTTACACACAGATGCTTTTTACACACAGACACTTTTACACGCAGACGCTTTTACACACAGACGCTTTTTACACACAGACACTTTTACACACAGACACTTTTACCCAGAAAAGATTCTACACACAGAAGCTTTTACACACAGAAGCTTTTACACACAGAAGCTTTTTACACACAGGCACTTTTACACACAGACACTTTTACACACAGATACTTTTACCCACAGAAGATTCTACACACAGAAACTTTCACACACAGAAGCTTTTACACACAGAAGCTTTTTACACACAGGCACTTTTACACACAGAAGCTTTTACACACAGACGCTTGTGCACACAGAAACTTTTACACACAGAAGCTTTTACACACAGACACTTTAACACACACACACAAGTTGTTACACACAGACGCTTTTACACACAGAAGCTTTTTA
>Ga0126342_10007157_pt1 | contig 19885 bp, 17 predicted proteins | sample Cyp1metagenome_FD_92528 | JGI IMG/M metagenome (GOLD analysis project Ga0126342, IMG submission 92528) | Coral microbial communities from Lord Howe Island, Old Settlement Bay, Australia - Cyphastrea 1 metagenome | ecosystem: Host-associated > Invertebrates > Cnidaria > Coral ... | reverse complement strand
CTATCCATCTATCCATCTATCCATCTATCCATCTATCCATCTATCCATCTATCCATCTATCCATCTATCCATCTATCCATCTATCCATCTATCCATCTATCCATCTATCTATCTATCTATCTTCCTTTCTATCTATCCATCCATCCATCTATCTTTACACAGTATTATACAATTAATATATACTTAATATAAGGTAATAAAGCTAAATAATACGGTTGTTTACTTCAACCCCAGTCCTCCCCAGCCCTATCCCACCTGCTTTTGGCGCCGGTCCCACGTTTTTCCGGAAGACCAGCGCACTGCCCGGCCGCGCCGCCGTAGCGTTAGCGCTGGGTGTCACCAGCGCAGCCCAGGATTTGGAGGTGCAGAGACGTTGCAATTCCTGGACACGATGCGAAGTGGGGACAAATGAATGGAATTTCATGGGGATGTAGTATCCGGCCTGGGGGTATGAATATTATTGAATATTATAGGGCCCTACAAGTACTATCAAGTACGCATGAAAATGGTGTTCTTATGTGTTTTTACAATGTTTTACTCCATCATTCCAAGACTCTTGCATTTTTTTTGAGGTATTTGAAGGGTCTTGGTTTAGGTAGTTAAGCTATGTTAAGCTAAAGGCTCCGAAATGTTGCTTCATACCCTTTATTATAAATTGGATGGTTTGACACATGTTCTCCTATCGAAAATGGTCATGAAGATCCATGAAACTTTTGGGCCAAGTCCCACCTGCTCTTGCTGCTTGAGTTTTTGCGCCAGCTCGTAGTCTTCACTCTCCACCGCACGCCTGGCTGAGGCCCCGATTTTCCCGTGGCTGGGTTGCCAGTTCTACCTGGGCTGCCTGGATGTCAGTTGATCTTGTCCCCAAGTCCCCAATTCCCAAACCAATAGATGCTCAATTTTTGTGCGGGTAATAAAGAGCTACACCACCAATTTTCTTAGTGATAGTAACTGATAGTACACATATATATATAATATGTATATATATATAAATATCTTGGGAATTGAAACTCCCCAAATCCATCATTTGATTCAAATCTGCAATCAGCCAGGGAACAGCTTTGACTCAGCCAGGGCTTGGAGCTGCAAGTGGAGTTCCAGTTGAGCTGCCTGACCTGGCGTTCAGGAAGCGTTTAGATATGTTTTTCCATATGGGGATGGGTCAAAACCCTTGTACCCCTGGTGAACCCCAAAATAGCTGGTAAATGGATGTTCATCCCCCTAAAAATGGTATGTATAGGTATTGATTCATAACCATATGTTTCCATACAAATCTAGAAAATGGATGAAACTGGCACCGTTTTATTGCTGGTACCTGATGCTTCGATTTGCTCGATGGTTTCATCGGTGTCTTTCTTTGAGCTACGACCATGTAGGGAACACCAACATCACCAGGAAAATGAATAAGCGCTGGTACATCCTCAACAGAACAGCTATTCGGATTACATCCAACCAGCCGCATCTAGCTCCAGCTTCAAACTGGAACCTCAGATTAAAATCCATTTAAATCTTTAATTTCTATAGTTGTTCAAGCATGGATCCGGAAATGAGAGGATATAAGACTTAATTAATATCAACAATCAAATGGTGGGTATGGATCATTTCACCCAAGAGTACCCTGGTCACTGACACACTGACGGCAAGCAAATTGCCAACTTCAAGCATCGAACTTTAGGGAGGTCTGGAGAGATAACTGCCCCACTTACATGCGATATCTGATATTTAGAAACACCAAGTGTGGTGACTTTGCTAGTGTTCTCCAGGTCCATCAATGGTAATGAGATGCCATAATTATGGCTATCAGGAATCATGAATGCCCTGTCATTGTATAGTCAAGGCTGATTTTTTTTGTGTGTGTATGTGTGGCTGTAGATCAAAACCGGCAACTTGGTAAACATCAACATTATTGGGAAATAGATGGTCATTGCCCAAATATCTTCGAATTTGGTATCATAGGTTTTGACCCGTCCCCATGTCAACTTAATGTGTGGTTCCCTGACAGGCCTTTCTCACGTTCACTCTGCTTCGAGGAACTCGCGGCACTTTTCGCCTATCTCAGGCACGAATCAAGTACCACAACAGTCGATTTGACTTATTGTATCTTACATGGTTACATATGGTTACTGAATATTGGCAAAGGATGGCAATATCACCTACTACGCCTTAAGGAAGAACAACAAACAAACAAACAAACAAACAAGCAAACAAACAAACAAACAAAACAAAAACAAAACAAAACAAACAAAAAAACGAACAAAACAAAACAAAACAAAACAAACAAACAAACAAACAAACACATTTCAACAATTTTCAACCATTTTCTTGACATGATCAGCAAAAAAAAATGTATACTTCTTGGCCTAGCAGCTCCAGCACCACGCGCAACGCTGCTAGCACGCAGGTTCGTCACGCAGTGGGTTTTTAGCATTGTGATATATGTAAATTAAATGCATTTAGCTAGATCCGAAAAAAGCATCCATACAGTTTTTATAGACCTTAAAGGCAACTTAAAGGGCTACTAAATCGCAAGTTCGAAAAGCATTAGGTTTTACTATCCTATTCATACCTCGGTGCATTTACTTTTCTGTGAACAAAACATCCGGTAACGTGCGAATATCTGCCTGACGTCAGGATGCATTTTGCGCTTCCCAAAAAAAGCATCTGGGGGTTCCCCGTTTCCTCCAGAAGTGGAAATTCTTTCAGGGTGTTGAAAAAATCAACACCACTTGGAGGTACTCGTGTGGCTCTCATGAATGTGATAAGTATCTCATGATATCTCATGCTTATCGTCACTCCAATGCATTTTTCCTATTCCAATAAAAGCATCCACGATCTAAATCAAGATAAACATATCTACTAGGATGCACAGTGGGAAAAATTCATTGGAGTGTGTGCTGAGCATCATCGGACTTGGTCATCCCTTGGGGGGTCGACCAGCCATCCTGGACCTGACTCGCCAGCCGTACGACTGTCGCCATGCAGAAAAACATGCCGTACGCCGTACGGCTGCCGTCGTGAACATTCGGCAGAATGTTCTGGAATATGTGCATATATATGTGCCGCACAAAAACCTACTAGTACCTTGAAAGGATGTCTGAAAACCCAATGTCCAAACAAAAAAACATCAAGGGAAATGGCATCCCCCACAGAGATTCTGACCCAAAGATTGATGACCCAAGCTATCGGAGAACTATGGAATAACTATCATGATGAAAACCCTGCGAACAAATTTGGATCCAACTAAAAATTATAAATAGCACGTAACTTTGACATATAAAGTATAGGTGATTACGGTTATAACAATGTTCTAACAATGTTATCGTGCTCATCATCACCAGACATCACCATCACCAGACATTTTTCCTCCAGAGCCCTTCGATTCCCCGTGCGGCCCGTGCGCCTTGGGAGCCTTGGCTTCGGCCTTGGCTTCGGTCTCGTCGTTCTGCTTGCGGGCAGCCTGGCGAGGCATCCAGTCGGAGCCAGCCATCCGTCGTGAATATCTACTAATAATAAGGATGTATGATAATATGTAACATTATTACCCATAGGATCCATGTATGGCATATATGCTAACATTGGGGGTATATGGATGGTAAATGTTACCATATATATACCATACATGGATCCTATGGGTTATACTACTACTAATACTACTAATAATGATACTCATAATACAGTAGCATACTACTCCTAATACTACTATAATACTGATACTCATAATATCTAATAATAAGAGCCAATAATAAGTACCAATGAGAATCATAATTCCATGATAGTCCAAGAATAGTAATACTAATGAGCGTCTACTATTACTGCTAAAAATACGAGTAATAAATAGTAATAGTAATGACAATACTCACAGCAACCAGCAAAGAACATGCTGGAGACGCTTTTGACTCCGAGAATCTAAAACAATCATCTCATGGTGATGACTACTAATGGGTTATCAAATGCACTTTTTATCCGCAAACTTCGACTTTTTGGAGAATCATTGTTCCCCAGTTTTCTGGAGATTTAATGCTCACTGTTGATGTGCTTGCCGAGACGGCTTTCCGCACCAAATCCATATTAAAAGGGCTTCCGAGAAGTCGGGATTTCACTAAATACGGGAGTGATATTGGTTGTTGCCAATTTGCAATACTATCTATCTATCTATCTATATATATATATTTATATTTATATCTATATATAATCATGGCAAATAAAATTAAGGTTCCAGAATCCACTTATAGTGGAGCTATTTTTGAAGCCATGTCCATAAGTCGGATAAGTCTCACAAGTCCCACTGGGGATGGTTGGTAGTTTTTCGCCCTACCCCTCTGAAAAATGATGGAGTTTTAGTAACAGTTGGGATGATGACATTTTACTAACTGAATGGAAATTCATAAAATTCCATGGTTCCAAACCAGCAACCAGAAATATATGTTACTTCATCTTACTTCATGGTACTTCATATCCCAAATAAATACTGTACCACCTATCTGAAAGAACCTACACACGTTCATGTGCACAAAATACAGCACAAACAGGCCAAGTACACATATTTGAATCGCGTGTAACTAAGACTTTTCATCGCAGCCGGGTAATCGAGAACAGATTCCATATCATTCCATAATTCCATACGTGTGGGTGCAGCTAAGGTCATTAATTGGTATGCTATGACCTCCATAAGTTGAGAAAAAAAACAACTACAACCATGGTTCAATATCTACTTAACACTGGAACTGCACTTTCAAGTAGTTGGTCTGGTCAGTAAGTTACCTAACTAGGCTTGTCCCATTTGTAGCTTGTAACCCCAGGTACTAACCACTGAGCCTGCTGCCCCATAAAATCGCCTCAAAAGCGTCGGTCATGGGCGACCAAACATGCCCCTTTCTCTTGGCCGATTTCCGAAGTTCCTGTGGGGCAACCCTCGAAACGAACCTCCCAGCACCAAATCCAAACAATCCCATCCTCCTGATATTCAAGATCCCCATTCTATGGCTTCTATGGTCTCAAAATGTCTCAAATATGTGCTCTGATGCCCACTGAACATGCACGAACTGATGAACAGAATTTTTCGTTCGTGTGGGTGTTCATCTGACCCTGCAGCACGATCCAGCTCGATCCGATTGATTTGAATACGTGGTACCTCGTATTTCCAGCAGAAATGGATCATGAATCACGGTTAAACTGAGGGTCATCAAATTGGGAATACATTTTTTTAAGCGACCAAATATCACTATTAGTTACTATACCCTCTGGTAAACTGTCACATAATTATGGAAAGATCCACTATTTTCAATGGGTAAATCCACTATTTCTATGGCCATTTTCAATAGCTATGTCAGCCATTATCAGAGGGTTCTGATTCCTCCAGGTGGGATGCGGTTCGAGCCATGATGAAAGTGGGTCACCAGGTGACCGCCTAGGTCAGGTGCTGTCGAAGCATGGGACCGTGGTAAAAATGGTCATTCATCCCATATCATGGGAATGCTTATGATGGGCATTGAATTGATCATCATTGATCACCATCCCACAATATGGATATATATATATATACATATATATATATACCTAGATATGGTGCAACTGTGTATATCCATATATGTATGTATATATATATATATACATATACAATATATATATATATATGTATATGTATATGTATATGATTATATGAGTGTGTATATATATAAAATGTATATGTATGTATATATATATATATTATGTATGTATGTATATATATATATATACGCATACATTACACATGTCATCTCCTGAAACATGAACTAATTTCAACCTTTAAGCGTGACTGATCAGCCGCCGTCCTGTCTTCCAGATCATAGTGGAACTTCCAGATCTGTCTTACTTTGAGGGTAAGTGGGTACTACCCTCTGGTCATCTAGCATAACCACGTTTTTTAATGGCAATGTTTAATAGGTGAATCATCTACACATGGGTAAAATTGTCCATGGCTATATGAAAATTACCAAAGAGTAACTTGTAACAAGATGTGATAAACATATTATATCATATTATTACCCACTTATAAATATGTATCCATATAATCCCTATCTATATTAATGGGCTGTATGTGAATACATGTCCAGCACGGGGATTGAACTCTTCAACAATATAGTAGATAGTAGGGTAACAATGGGTGGATAACTCAGCCAAAGAGATACAACATATATTTCTCAGTGGTGAAAAATATAACAGACAAAATGATATCGTTGTGAAGATGCTTAGATAACTCAAATAACCGAATGAGAATGTAGCAGTTAACACGTGGAATGTTGGATTCAATGAGAGTAAGCCCAAGAGTGGGGCACCAACCTAGTGGACTCAGTAGATTGATTCGTAGTTCGACTTTCAACCCGTTCCAAATCCATGTTCCTCAACGACCTGGGGTTGTTCATTCTTGGGGATGGGAACATGATAAGAGCAATCACAAGGAGGACCACAACACCAGCAACAACAACTCCAGCTGGATTGTAAAGCCAGTGAGTTGTTCAAAGGGCATAGACCCCAGAAATCTGACTCAGAGTAAGATATATCTCCCTGTGGATTTAGATCCCAGTTTGTTTCCTCCCTTTCAGACTCAATCGTTCAAGAAACAAGCTGGCAAACATTCATCATCATGGGGTCAATGATCCCCTCCAGTAAATTAACATAGACCCTGCCAGATAGGGGTTAGAAGATTAGTTTCCATTAAACATTGGGGGTCCAACTGTTTATTTGCCAGAGGGTATTCTTTTGAAACAAAAACAAACAACTCCTCTTCTGTCCGTTTTGCACCTCTGTGAATCGCCGTTTGATCATCAAAGTTCTCATTAAAAAAATTGCCATACAAAGTGGTAGCTATACATGGCCAATCGAAAAAAATACCCTGCAATGGCCATGCAAATCGTGTTTGTATCATATATCTATATATCAAAATTATCAACACATATTGCACATAATTAATATGTCAAATATGAATATGTATACATCTATATATATATATCAAATATTAGTATATCACATATACTCAATGTATCACATGTATATATTGAGATATCAGTATTATATACTTAATATCAATATCTATAATATATACACACATGATACATACAATCGATGTATCATCACAAGCTGATGTATATAACATAGAACTGGATGATGGGAAAATTTACAGGAAAGCCCTATATTTGATGGTAAAAACCATGGTTTCCTGTAGATTTTCCCTTAAACCAATCCATTGAATATAACATAGCTATTGAAAATCACCATTTTTAATGGGAAAATCCACTATTAATGGTCATTTTCAATAGCTACGTTAAATTACCAGAGGGTATAGATGTTATAAGATATCCCACGTCACATCAGCTACCCATCCAAGGGATCCAAGGGATCCCAGCCTCCACTGACTCCACTGGGGCCGCGGATGCACTCCGCCGGGAACGGGCCGCCTTTTGTCCAACTGATCCATCCCAAACATGTATATAACTATAATATAATATAATATAACATAATATAATATAATATATATATATATTAATATAATATTATATATATATATACATATAAAGTTATATATATGTATATAAATATATATATATATATATATATATATTATATTACGTATCTGTTACATATGTCCGTATATAGATATATACATACTCTTACACAATTTATGGTTGAATTATAGTTCACAAACCTGAAACTAATTGCATGATTCCCTGCAATCCTAATCATCATTCCAGAAATTCGTCACGTCGTGGTCATTATAATTCATCAAAAGATATAATACATGTTAATTATAGATACCTAGACCCTCCAAATCCCTCAAAATGATACTAAAAAGTACTAGTTCATAGTTCATGCGTAAAAACACATGTTTTCTGGGTACTTGCAGGGTCTAGGTATATATATATACATATATAAGTATATAAATGACATAAAACATATATAAAACATACAAATGCAATTTTTTGACATAGCACATCTTGAGATCATGACCACAGCAACCAGATGAATCCGTGAGCCTCGTGGGCCTCTGCGGAAGCCTCGTGAGCCCCGGAAGCCTGGCCCAGAGAAATAGATGGTTTACCTGGGGTTTTACCTATTACCCTCTGGTAAATTAACATAGACCCTGGCAGATAGGGGTTGGAAGACTAGTTTCCATTAAAAAATGGTGGTTTTCAGGGTCTATGTTGATTTACCAGAGGGTAATAGCATGGTGATTTTTCCCTAACCTGAGGTATACCATGGTATAGATGGCCCATAGAAATAGATGGTTTTACGTATTAATAGCATGGTGGATCTTTCCATGGCAAACTGTGAATGTCATAACCAGAGGGTATATGAAACCATATATAACCTCAGGAATGAATAAATATATCTGGGTAAATAATCCCATATTTCACTCACCTGAATAGAATTAAGGCCATGAAAGGGGATGATTTCCCTTATTAATCAAGATTCCAGTGAGGGAGAACAGTGAGGTAGTTATAATTTACCCTGATATATGATTCATATAATCATATGTGATCATTGTCATATATGCTACAGTATATTTATATGATATAATCATATATCCAGTGCTTCATGCGTTCGTAATTATATACATATAAAACTATACACACAGTTAAATACGTGTTTTAATACATAATACCATGTAATACTGTGCTGGTTAGGTATACATAAAGCATATGACAGAGAAAACTCTGCCATGTCACTCAGTAATCCCTTTGATAGATTTCGGGAAATCCAACCCAAATTTTAGTGGTGAATCATGCGTTTTCTATCTTTTTGGGATTGGGAAACAAGAGGCTCATGATATGTCAATATGCATCCCCGTATCAGGACCAGCTGAGTCTTTACGATCTTTGTCAACATTCTTAGCTATATATCGCCAATTTGGTTGTTGACATTTGACATCTCCATTTTGTTTTAAGCAACGACATATTCTGGTTGGTGGTTTCAACCCCTCTGAAAAATATTAGTCAGTTGGGATGATTGTTCCCAATATATGGAAAATTAAAAAATGTTCCAAACCACCAACCAGTGTTCTAAAGGCGCATCCTCTACAAAATTATTTTGTGAGGACACGACCAACATCATAGTTCTGGATTATTCACCAGCCTGGAACGTTGAGTCGCTGTTGACCCAGGTCTTGGATTCTCATCTCCCAGCATATTGTTAGCAATAATTGTGTTAAAATATGTTAACATTATATCCCCTTGGGATTAAAAAAACATCATCATCTTCCCATATATTCCCATTCTACTTCAATATCTGTGACTTTCCAGTGTGTTCCACCACATTTTTGCTCGCCTCGAGAGGTCTCAGAAACTGAGCGCCGGCCTCCTGGGAGTTGGTAGGATCCCCCGAGGTTTTTATGGACCAAAATATATGGAACATCCACCATTTATAGATTCTAGATCATTTCAGTGGGAAAGATTGGGAAACTCAAGATTTTCTATATCTATCTTAGTTTACCTGAAGTGTATCCTCTGAAACACATGTCAAGCTTTACCAAGGCTTGGAAGCGGCGCTACCAAGGCGGCGTTTCTGGATTTCGGGAACATCGGGGGATTTCGTCTGCAAATCTTGATGGGCCTTAGTTTACAGCGCCGCCCGAGACTTCTCCTTGAAATCTTCTACTAGATAGCTTCAATTCATGATATTCATGTCATCATAACACCCATAGGATCCATGTATGGTATATATGCTAACATTGGGGGTATAGTGATGGTAAATGTTACCATATATACCATACATGGATCCTATGGGATATCATAACCATGTTTTTAACCATGTTTTTTTTTTTAAACGTGGCCTTTTTCCATGCTCATTGCATCTCTTCGCCATGTTTCCGGCACCTGCTTGCCGTCTGCACTTCTTGCAGCCCTTGGCGCAAAACGATGCGCGGCTTCCCCGTTTCTGAAATAGCTCCGATGGTTGTACCCGTATCCGATTACTGTACTGGTAAAAAAACACCAGGTCTGCATGGATCGTGTAGCTTATCAAGTGAGATTGTCCGAACATTCCCCAAATCCAATGACTGATCATCATTTTGGCAATAAACAAATCACAATTATTTTCAGTATCTCTACGTGTGGACACACCCATTTCCACATTTTTTGCAGGTTAACTCACGACGTTGCGCTTGGTGAAAAATCCCCAGTTTGGATGATTTTGGATGGTTGAATCCATATAGTGTCTCTGAAAAAATGGGGGCCCCCAACATGATCATTTTAGATCATTTTACTATGGACTAAAAAGAGAAAAGCCACTAAGATTGGGGGTACCCTATCTATCGATTGGTAAGCTCTTAGTTCCTTGGCTCCCAGCCGCTCCAGATTTAACATAGTAGGTAATATATCATAGTATATCCCTTGCTCCTTAGCTCCCTCCTAACCAGCAAAATCCACTGAATATCCATTTTCAGATAAGAACGTCTAATTATGAATTCATACCTTCATGTTGCAGTTTCCACCGCCAAACACCCTTGAGCCCCTTACAGCGCCGTGACGGGCGCAGCCACGGGCTGAGTAGGCGCAGCCGGCTGGCGGCCTTGCACGGGCTTCTCGTTGAGATGATGATGATGATGATGCTGATGATGATGATGATGATGATGATGATGAATATGATAATGATAATGATGATGATTATTATTATAAACTATTATTATTACTGAAATAATGATTATCATCATGTTTGTTGTTATTTATTGCCAGTGTTTTTTTGGAATATTGTTATGCTGTAATTCAAACTCTTGTCATGATTGATTTGTGTTGTTATATAATATATAGTTGTTGTAATTGTAATGCAATTGTTGTTATGATCATTATTGTGATGATGGTCATCAATTTTCAGAAATGCAAATACGACCATTCCTACCATCATTTTATGGTTCTGCTAATCAGTGACATTATGATATAACGTCATGCTTGTTATTATATACTATTTGCTATCATTCACTACTAATTATTAGCACTAGTATTGCTTATTTATTGCTTATTACTATTATTATCATTATAGATTATGTTACAGTAATCATATACCACTTATTATTATAGCAATATTTATTATAGATTATTATTAGATACCATTAGTATATACTACTATTATTATCATTATTACACTTATTATTATCATTATAGAAACATTATTATCATTATAGTTATAGTTATGATTATTTCTATATAATTATCATTAGAAATCTAAGATAACCAAATACCCTCTGGTAATTTAACATAGCTATTGAAAATGGCCATTTATAGTAAGTTTTCCCATTAAACATGGTGATTTTCCATTGCTATGTTAGTTCACCAGAGGGTAACTGGTCTGTTATGATTATAATAACAGTGGTGCAAGGGCTCACCAGCTCCACCCCTCCTGGCTCTCGAGGCTCTCGAGGACCGATCACTACCGATGGACCAGTCACACCTGACATTTTCGCAGCAGCTCGTGGGCAGGTAACGTGTTGTTTCCACAAAAAACAATATAAAACAAAAATGTCATGTGGAATATGAATAAATTCTATAATTAATTAAATTATACATGTCTATACCTTCAATCTTGCTAAGTCCTTTAGAGAAAATGATATATGTTGCTATATTATGCTATATTAGTTACTGAACATTGGGTAAGCAAAGTGTCTGGAAATCTGTCAAACTGCAAACATGCTGACTTGACACGTGTTCATGATTCTTTATGAGTGATTTTACCTCCAAATTGTATCAAATTGTGTACATAGTATTCTCCAACTTTTGATGGGGTCAACACATACTTGCTTGTGTAAAGGGGTCATTCATGAACTACTAGTATGATGTGAAGAGTGAATGATCTCCAAAACTCTTGAAGAATCAGCAGATTGACTCTGGAGTTTCATCGAAATCTGCCACTTCCAAGGCCCGTGCTCGCCACGCGAGATGCTGAAATGCTTGGTGTAGCAACTCGCTCCATGGGACGTTGACCTTGCGGTGCGCGGATGGACCACTTTCCGATTGGCCGATCCCTGCAGGCACACCATGGATCTACATGCTATGGCTATGGGTCACAATTTTGGCAAACGAAGCGGCAAAATGTGCGGGTCCCTGGAATTTCTGACCCACATCCGAGAAATGCACTGCGGTGAAAAACTAACGAAGCTCCAACAAAAACTCGTCGTCGACTGCTCCACATTGATGACACGTCACTCTGGAACACTGTGGACGGAGAACCAAAACTCAGGTTCCTCTAGGACCTCCAACCTGGACCTCGTCCATCAGCACTGGCCCTCCGTTTTTCGGCCGCGCGCTTCTCTGCGTCGCGGCCTCCCCGTAGCCGCATCGCATTTTTGGAGAGTTGGGGGGTATTTCAACCTGGAGCATCCTTTTCCGAGAAATTTCTAGCATGTCTTGCTTTAAAGTTCAGAATTTCAGGAGTTTCAATGAACTTTTCAGTGACCAGTCGATGACGTGATCAGTCAGGTGGGTTCTAGCAGATTCGATTGCATGACTTTTTGGGACTTGCGGAGTTTGACGTTTTTTTTGCGGGAATTTGACACTTTTGTTCTGTGAGTTTTGCGGGTAATTTTTGATGTTTTTGAACATCAAAAACTAAAGATAAAACTACATGTCATGCAGAAACCTTGCAGCCAGCGACATCCACAACTCATTGGTTTTGGATGAACTTCAAGGAAATTCAGTCAAATAAGGATGTTGATCGATTTCACATCGTTCTGCGCAAAAAAAGACCGGTCCAGGAAGGTTTGGTTTGGATTTGGGATCCACGACACTACAACGTGTTGTTAACCTATGCGCTTCAAAACCTAGAACATTCTGCCGGCACATGCGGAATCACCGAAGCATAGATGTTCAGCAATCCTGTTCAACCCAAAACCATGGAAACTTCGCAGAAAACGAGACCTGTTTGGACCCAGAAATGAACTGGCCATTTGCAAGTTGAATAATTACCCATCCCGAACATGTGAAAATACCTACGCATCACCTACGTATGGAAATCCAAACATATGTACCTACTTGGTTCCCAACTACTTGCGTGGGTCTGAGATCAACCAGCTGACTATACCAGTTACCAGTTAGAAAGGGGGCTATCTGCCAGTCACAGCTTAGCTGTGGATATCCAAATGCACCCGGGTGGTTCTTGTAATGCCTAAGTCCCCCATTGCTGATGGGTGGATGCCAATCAGTGACCTCTTTCTCCTGCTAAGATCTCAAACCTTGAATCCAGTGATTTTCGCTGTACCCTCTGGTTATGACTAACATAGCCATGGTATGCCCTAATCGAAATAGATTTTTTTTTCCCAGCCTCTTAACCTCCATGGTATTTCAGGGATTTTAACAATTTTCCATGGCTATGTTAGTCATAACCCATAGGATCCATGTATGGTATATATACTAACATTGGGGGTATAGTGATGGTAAATGTTACCATATATACCATACATGGATCCTATGGGGATGGTAAATCCTCATGTTCCTCCGTCAAATCTCCCCCTCTCTTTATGTCAAGGCCTCTCTTCGGAGCCCGTGAAGCAGACCTACCAAGAGATCGGAGTGCGCAAGGCCAGCTGATCCACTGGTGGGTTTTGACCTGTAAAAAACGATTAATTGCCGCTAGGGATGGTAAGCCAACAAAACAAGGAACGGTGGAATTTACCTCTACTTCATATCAACAGGACTTTCTATGATCCATTTTAGTAGGACTTTCCATTGTAAATCATCCATTTGGGTAGCCCTATTTTAGGAAACCTCCATATGACTTTATGCTTTGTCTTACCCTCTGGTAATTTAACATAGCTATTGAAAATGACCATTTATAGTGGATTTTCCCATTAAAAATGGTGATTTTCCATAGTTATGTAACAGTTTACCAGAGGCTCAGAGGGTATGTTTTTGTGGATTGCTATGATCTCACACTTCGTGACGAAGGACTACCAATTTCCAATTTCCTGCTATTGATGTCCACCCGAATAGCAAGCCATGGTTGGTTGATCTCAAAAAAAACTGAAGCCTTGAAGCCTTCAGAAGCCTCCTCCGAAATAGCGAGAATTTGTGGGCGAAACATGGTAGGCGCCCAATTCAACAGCCTTTTCGTGGCTAAAAAGCCAGCCAGCCTCATCCCCGGTTGACATTCCCTGCCTCGTTTGCTGCTTTTCACCTGCGGTGGGTGAGAACACCGCTCTTCTGTGGGCAACGTACCGCCAAGTAAGTGGTGGTTGACTCTTGGAAGTCTTAAGGTATGCTTCTGAATATCCCATGATCATAGCACTATCACGCAAATCATCCAGATATAGTGACAGTTATGCTACTTGGAATCTACCTCAAAAGTCATCCAAATATCAAACAGTCAAGTTCTCCAACATGTGCTATAGTCACCTAAAATGTACGTTCAAAAAAAATATGTTGAGGGAAAACAAATCAGTACAAATCATACATCTTCATCCTGTGGGCCCCACCTTTCTCTTGAGGAGGTTTGGGCAAACGCGCACCAAATGCTGCCAACTCTTCTCTTGAAACGCTACACTCCTCCAACCTTTGCGCAAAGGTACCATCGGTTTTTGTGAAACGCTGTGAAAACCACAGGTAGGAGCTGTAGCAATGGAAATCGACAACGGGTGCCATCTAATGTTCAGTAAACATGGGTGAAGTGTGGGTCTAGTATCTTGCAGGCCCGAACCTCAGAAATCAGAAAGAACCGTTGCAATATGGCTTGAACTTGCTACTTCTTTTGTGAACCTTATCTAGTCGGTGTGGCAGTATTTTGTTTGCTTCCGGTGATTTATATATGGCTATGAATCCAAATCCCAGTACCCTGGTGAACACCAAAATAGCTAGTCATGTTGGATCCTGATTATCAGCTAGGTTCGCTATTTTGGCTTAAAAAAATGGCAGGCCATGTTTTTTTCTCAAAACAATAGTATCTCTTTCTCTTTTTCTTTCTCGTTATCTTTATGTTTTTTTCTTTCTCTTTCTCTTTTGCTTTCTCTTCCTTTTCCTCTTCCTTTTCCTCTTCCTCTTCCCCTATCTCTCTCTCTCTCTCTCGTTCTGTTTTTTTTCCTTTTTCTTTCTCGTTCTCTTTCTCTATCTCTTCCTATTTCTCTTTCTCGTCCTCTCTCTCTTTCCTTGTTACACCTTTCATAAAACCTTGAGGTGCAAAAGGGAACGCAAACAACATTCTGAACCCCAATCACTACAAGTACTACCAGTACCACAAGTTTACCGGTAAAAAAATAATTAGATGTTCATCGTCGCCAATTAAAATCCGTACTTAAATGTATGATCGTATTTTATTTGGGGAACAGCTTTTTTAAAACTCAACTTTAAAGAAAGTACAGCATTCGTTTGACGGGGGGGCTACACTCGAAAAAAAGGACGGAACATTGATGTTCATCCATGTTCCTGCCCTCCAATAATAAATGGTACAATGATATAGGTGTTCGTCCATCCCCATAATATAAATGGATGATGTTTTTGGAGTAGCCACGACCTTCCCGCTGGGCCACAGAAGCACCAAGGGCAGCGTCAACCTGGCCCAAGCACCAGGGGTAGACAACAAATTTATGACCTCACTGGGAGACATCTATAGCTGTTGGGGGATTGGGAATCACAAATTTTACATCCCCATCACAATTTATGTTGTCCTTTTTCGGTAGACTTCTACAAGGAACCACTATGTTTTGGGGGGGCAAAACAACGGTGTGGCGCAGCACTTTGTTGACTTCGTTGACCCATCTCCCATTGGAAATGGCGATCACTGAGGCAGCCGACGACTGGCCACTCGCCAGAAAAGCTTGTGCAATCATTTTGCCAACCACCTGACCATGTTGGAACTGAAGCAAGACTCATTCTGCTTCGTCAAAAAAAAATCCCGTTTCCCCATCTTTCCTTGTTGTTCAGAATATGTCTGGGCTCTGTTTGGGGCCCCTGTTTTAGGGCTTCTTTGGACTTTCTTTGGGGATTTCTTTGCGTTGGTTTAGGTTGTGTTTAGGTTTTCTTTAAGGTTTGTTTAATATGTTTTAAGTGGTTATATAATTTGTTGAAAGTTTGTTTAGGGCATGTTTATGATGTGTTCAGGGTTTGTTTAGGGGTTCGTTGAGAAATTGCTTAGACTTTGTTTAAGGTTTCTGTGGGTGTCTTTGCGGGGTCTTTGGGGGCTCTTCAAGGCAGAGTATGTTTAGGTTTCCGGCTGCAATGTAACTCACAGAGGCACACATAAAAACAACAGTTAAAAAAACTGTGCGGAAAGCAGCCAAGCAGCTTAAAGCAGAAGAAGCACAAGCAAAGGAAAGCAAGAAGGAGACGACATATGGGAAAAGAGAAGCAGATGCAGTGGAAACGCAAAAACTCGCAAAGCTGAGAAGCAAAAGAAGCAAAGAAGCACCCAGATAGGAATCGCAAGAACAAACATAAACAGAACAATAACAGAAACACTGAATAACAATCAAAGAGAAGCGAAGGAAAAACCGACAAGCAGAAAAGCTGAACGTTGAGAAGCAAAGAAACCGAAAAGCAAATAGGAAGAAAACAAAGAAGCACATTGGATTCCACATAAGAATAACAAAAAACAAAACAATTCACCTCAAAAAGAAGAAACAACGTGTCCCCTCCCCATTCTATATTCTGGTTAGTTCAATGCATGCCTTGTCGAAGTCAAATCCCATGCCGCCTTTGTCCAATCCGTATGTTGGTTGCTTTACTTATACTTGATAAACATCTCCCTATGTTTTCCGGTTCAGCCCCCATTTTTGTTGAAAAAACACCATTCTTTACTGCTTATAATCTCCCCAAAGTCTGCTGGTTCTGCCCTGATTGTTCTTGCCCTGGATCAAAATTTTCCCTTCTACATTTCTTTGGTTCAATGGATTGGTTTGAGGGAAAATCTACAGCAAACCATAGATTTTCCGATTCGATATGAGGCTTTCCTGCACTTTTTTCCTTCAACCACTCCATTGATTGGTTGAGCTTCCCTGATTGGTGGCTTCAAACGATTCCAGATATTCCAGACATAATCACTGAGGACCACCATCCTATTTCAACAGTTGAAACCACCAGCGAATCTTTGGTTGTACTCTATGCCTATTGTTGAAATCTCCCAATTTCTAGATAGTTACCTTCTGGTGATTGAACAGTCTGGTGATTGAACAATTTGCTAGATTGGAAAACCATTTATAGATCATCAACATGATGATTTTCCAATGATTTACCCATATTTACCTATAACAAATGGTGCTTGTCCAGCAACAGTCTGATGAAAAAAAAACGCCCCCGGCCCGCCGGGCCGAGGGCCTGCGGTTCAGCTGCCACCTTTCTGGCAGCTTTCAGCAGCTGGGCAGTCTGGGCAGTGCACGCAATGCCAGAGACACAAAGTCATATTAATGGAAGCCAAAGATCATACACATATGTTACATATATTAATATTTCATATCATATGTGTATATACACATATTATACACATCGATTTTGACAAAAATGAACAACATATATTGACTATGTTGATATCAATAGTTGTGTTTTCGTAGAAGTCACAGTCCTGACCGATACCATGGGCTCTCACATTGGGGCCTATCCGTCCATCCACCTCCGTCCACCTTTTTGTGTATCACCCCAGCAATCAGAAGCATTCACGGGTCGTTGTGAGATCGCCATATGCCGCTATATAGCCCCCAAAGATAGAAACATTGGTAGGTTTTTTACTATGTTTTACTATGTTTTTAAAAATATGTTTTACTTTTTTCTTTGGGCTTGAAGATTATAAGACTATGCCATGCACCTTCTCAGTGCACTGAAGCTCAACATTGACAGGCCAGCCTTGGCTTTGGTACTTTGACCACTTTCTTGGCCTGCACAGACCAGCACAATGGCTGGTGAACACTGACCGTCTTATGGGATTTCAGCAACAGCACATGGTGAGAAAAATCAGAAGATGCACGAAAGACACCGTAGATATGCTGTAGGTTTGTTTGGGGCCTAAATGGGGTAGTCAGCAACAAACATTTTGGCCGCAACCTGGTCCACCAGGAGTGAATTCTGCACCTGCTTTCATCAACTCTTGTGCGCGAGCTTGCGGCTCCAGGGCTTCAAATTCTTTCAGCAAGGTCCTTTTTTTGGCTCCCAGAGATCCAAAGCTGGGGTTCCCAAACATCATCAGATTTGAGGCTTCCCATGGGGGGAAACTGTTGATCTGTGTCCTCCCCAATCCCTCTGGATCCTCCCATCTTGGGTCTCCCAATGTCCACCAGGGCTCTGAGCTGCTTCCTGCTCTTTCAGATCTCTTTCCCAGCTCCTGGTCATCGATTTCATGGCTGCGCGCAGTTTCTTCCTCGGCATCGAGAAGATGGTGAACATATGGCTAATCAGAGTCGATTCTTCTACTGGATATGGCCATTTGTATGTCCAAAAGTCAGAAATGGGAAGGCTGAGTTGGGCTGAAGTTGATTCAAGGCATTGAATTAAAAAAAACAGACCTGCCTGGCAAAAATTCAACCGTAATTCCAATGCATTCACGTTGAGCCACTGTCTATGTCTCTGCGGTGCAGTTTGAGTACTCACAGTTTCACCTACCTGACATGGTGGTCCTTGGCTTTCTGAAGGTGTTGTCGTTCAAAACCGGTTTTCACGTCACGCATGTTTCTTTTTTACCTTGTCAAGATCAAAGAGAAGCACGCAACAACCTGTTCTCTTCTTGAAGAGGTGGCGCATGGTTTTTGAATGTGTTTTGTGAAGACCTTCCAAGCGGTCTTGAAAGGGGTACGGCTTTGTGATGCATAGAGTATATGTTGGTAAGGTTCGAACGAGTCCGAATGGGTTCGAAGAATTCCTGGAAAAATAACAATGGTATCCAAACTCATCATGTTTTTTTTCTGGCAAGTTCAGTTTGAACCACAGCCATTCAGATGCACCCAATCACAACAATCCCCCGGGTCACGCAGCAAGACACTCGTCGACCAGGCAGGGCATCACTTCTGCGCCCAGTTGACGCATGAGCTTCGCAGATAGGAAGGAACAGAGCGAATGATCTCCAGCGACCAAGCCCTTCCTCGGGACCGAGCCAACACAAAAAACATGTCATTCGTAGATCACATCCCATAGGTTTCAGGCTCTTGATCCATTCCCATTCCCCCTTTTTTTGTGGGCCCCAGCTGAAAGATCGGGGAGCCAAGTCTCAGAGCCAGGTACATTAGTTGACCTTGACGTTCCAAAGGAGGGGCTGGAAGAGCCTTGCCCTCTGGCCCATCGGTGACGATCTGCACACCTGGCTGCTCCCGGTTTGTGGACCAACAGCTGGTAATAAGTTGGACATGTTTCCAAGCCATTGAATGTTTCTGAGCCAAAACCACATGGGGGTAGGATCTTACTGTATATTACTGTCCAAGAAACAGTTGAACACAAAGAACTGTTGAGTTTCCATCAGACTTTTGCTGCACAGTGTGACCCTGAAACAAATGGAGACGCTGGGATGATCTCTTGAGGAAGTCAATGTTTAGATAACCATAGATAACCTATGATAGAGAGATATGTATATACTGTACAAGGCTAACAGGTAAGATGGAATGTATGCAGCTATAGCCAATCTATTCCACTTCCCGATTAAAGCTGTTGGCAATCCATTCCTATTGCCATTTCCTAACATAACTCAGGAGCATCCTAGCACAAATGATCAAACGCGGTGCATGTAATACGAACGATGCTGGCAACGCTGCGTGTCGCACATTAGGTACTTGTGTGGTTGAAAAGGCCGGTGATCCATGATGGTAAATACATATACAATCATATACACACATATGTATATATATATATGGGGGTTGTCCTAAATTACTGTTCCCACAAAGGCCTCTTGGGCCGAGCTTGCGCCAACCTTGCGCGTTTCTTGCGCGACCACACTCCCGGATCACTTTCATCATTTCAGT
>Ga0126342_10007156_pt1 | contig 19886 bp, 19 predicted proteins | sample Cyp1metagenome_FD_92528 | JGI IMG/M metagenome (GOLD analysis project Ga0126342, IMG submission 92528) | Coral microbial communities from Lord Howe Island, Old Settlement Bay, Australia - Cyphastrea 1 metagenome | ecosystem: Host-associated > Invertebrates > Cnidaria > Coral ... | reverse complement strand
TTGGGCACCGCTTTTGGCCAGTCGGGATCCAGTCGGGATCTAGTCGGGCACCAATGTCGGGAAGCAGCCAAATTCATAAAAAATAACATTTTTGGAGTGGTTTTGCGCGTTTTTGGGTGATTTTGGCTGCTTCCCGACAGGTCTAAACGTGGTGCCAAAAATTCGAAAATTGGATCCCGACTGGATCCCGACTGGCCAAAAGCGGTGCCCAAAAATTCAAAAATTGGTGCCCGATTGGGTCCCGACTGGGTCCCGACTGGGTCCCGACTGGGTCCCGATTGGATCCCGACTGATTTCTTCAAAAAAACACCTATTTCCCTAAATTTGAGAATTTTTTTTTGAAATTTTAGCACCTTGCCGTGCACCACCCCCCCCTCCGGACCCCCCCCCACCAGTCTTAAGCCAAACACGGGCAACTCAAGATAACGCGGTGATTCCCAGCAATTGCCTGAAATTTTGAAGTGCAAATAAAATTCTGGCTGCAGTCCTGTGCGCTTTTGGGCGGCAACTTTGCCAGAGCGAGGCCCGCAACAGAGACCCATCTCACTTCGGCGACCTCAGGATCCACGTTGCCCGAAATTATCCGGAAAAAAACGGAAAAAAAAAAACGTAGTTTTCTGGCCCGTTATGCTCCCATAGTGCTCCCGCACGCGAATGGTTCTTGCTGACTTTGTGGTTGCGATGATTGCACTATTGCCCATCGGCATTCTACTGTAATTTGGACTGGTACTATCGACTATCCCTGTTTATATATATTTTTTTTGGGACGTACAAGTGTTGGCTGGGATTAGTTTTCTCTTGAACTTGTTGGCTCGCTGCAGAAGCAGACACTTCATTTTACGATGGGCTAGGCTGTTATGTTGCAGCTTGAAATTGAAAATTATAATTCGCTGATTTTTCAATTTTTTCGGTTACGGCTATTAGTAAACCCCGTATTTCGGTTTGAAACGTTAATTTTGGAAATTCTCGGCTTAAATTTCCCCTGAGAAACTTTGTTTTGAAGGGACCAGCCATGAGACCGGCAAAACTTATATGCAAACAACATCGGGAACTGATTTGGTAGGGTTTGTGAAAGGACTTCGGCGGTGTTGGGGGGCATTCCAGAATCATCCTTTAGAGTAATTGTTCTTGCCATCACATTTAAATATCGCAGCCGTCCGACCAATTTTTGCCGCTCATGTCTTCATGAATGTTGTGCACGCACAGAGGATGGATCGTGACCAACCTATCTAAATTACAACGGAAAATTTCGCACGCCAAATTCCAGGCAATTCCGTTTTTGAGCCGTCCGTCTTTTTCCGTTCACGAAATTATTCAAAACCCAGAAGGCTCAACGGTGCATGCAAACTCTGATCGGAAAAAATGTCACACTGCACTCGTTCGACTTTATATGCTCCGTGTGCTTCCCCGTGTCGCAATATGATCAGTAGGTCATGCCAGTCAGGGGAATGGAGGGAAATAGGTGGGTAGAGTGACTGTTGCGCAGAGCAAATGTGGATGGACCCGAGTGTGGACGAAATTGATTAAACAAAAAAAATATCGTGCATGAATTGCTTTGTGACAAAATATTCCTGGTTTTGAGAAGAGGGTATGGTAGCAGAATGACACGCATATGCTTGACATATGCCATCACGTCGTGTCACCGCTGCACGAATACGACGCTGGTTTCCGCGCTTTGGATTTTATTTTCTTTCTAAACAATTCCTTGTTTCAGACCGTAACATGGCACAAAATGAACCAATTTCGGTACTATGTTTTTTTTTTTGGGGCCGAAGAATCATTGTTCTAGAGCTTTGGGTAGTGGCACCAGGGAAAGAAACGTCATTTTGCATAATTTTGAATGAATTGGTACTTTGTGCTGGTGAAAGCTAGCCGGTCTTGGAAAAATGATGTTGTAGCGTGTAATCATACGCCATTGCTGGAAAAAAAAACCGAAACGGGTTTCGGCCCCGATTTTTTTTATTGTGGGGGAAAATTGTTTTGGAATTTGTGCCAGTGGCGCCAAAGACAACATCACAGTTCGCCTGCACTGCAGTTGGACAAACTTAAAATAGTGACGTAGCAGAGTCACATGCAATCACCGGTCACTTCCGTTGTCCAAAAAAATTCAATTGGTTGGCGTGACAGATCGCACGGATATATGTTTTTGGGTTCTTCGGCCCCCTTGTTTCTCAAAGAGTTGGACTAGTCACGTTGAGGTTTGATTCGAATTGAATTGTCTGACAGCCATTTGGCACTAGTCTCCATGCTTGGGATAAAAACTTGCAGCATCTATACATTGCAGTAGCCCACAGGCCCACTAGATGTCAATGGATCACACAACAACAGGTTGCCCAACAAACACATAAACTGTTCTGGCCTAGATTTGAAGCCATGACGTTATCGGAGTCTGCCGACATGGAAGATGCACGTGGTGATGTTTGTATGTCAGACCGTTTGATCCCATCCAGGGGGACTTGCAGCGAAGTTCAACAGCTCAAACTTGAACGAGATGAGAATTGGGCACCTCAAAACGATTATCACGAAGTTCTCTCTCAGAATGTGTTGGGCAAAGAGGCATTGAGTAATGTGAAGATCTTGAGTTACCAGCACAAACCCGTGCGACAAGACCCTCACCTCAATGAGTTGAAAGTGCTGTACAGCAGCAACCGTGATGGCAAAGCAACAGCACGACCTTGCCGTCACCTTCCCCAAAGTGCTACAAAGGTCCTGGATGCACCTGGCATCCTGGATGATTTCTATAGTCATCCTGTGGATTGGTCATCACAAAATGTTGTTGCTGTCGCATTGGCCGACATGGTTTTCCTATTTGATGCCTCCACTGGAAACACAAAAAAACTTCTTCAAGTGTCGCGGGGCTCTGTCACAACCCTGCGATGGACTGAATCAGGTGGGCACTTGAGTATTGGTTCATCCTGTGGAGAGGTGCAAATTTGGGATGCCGCCTCTCAGAGGCAGCTCCGCAACTTGCGTGGCCATTCAGGAAGGATCGGAGCCCTTGCCTGGCACAAGCACATGTTGAGCAGTGGATGTGCAGATGCGGAGGTTCATCAACATGATGTTCGAGTCCGAGAGCACTTGGTGTCCCGAATGTCGGCACATTCGGACTTGGTATGTGGCTTGGATTACAACTCTGAAGGGATGTTGGCATCTGGGGGGAATGACAACATCGTGTGCATTTGGGAGACGCCCACAGCAGAAACCCCCGTGCACACCTTCACAGAGCATCAGGCTGCTGTGAAGGCTTTGAAGTGGTGCCCTTGGCAGCGCCATGTCCTTGCCACTGGAGGGGGCTCAGCAGATCGTCAGATTTGTTTGTGGAATGCCTCCAGTGGCAGACTTCTCATGTCTACCAATGCCGGGAGTCAGGTCACCGGCATTTTGTGGGGAGAGCAGGAAAGAGAGCTTTTGACAGCACATGGATATTCCAGAAATCAGCTGTCCCTATGGAAGTACCCATCCCTTGTGAAGGTTGGTGATCTTGAAGGGCATGAGGGCCGGCTCCTGGGACTGGCTCAGAGCCCTGATGGCTCATTAGTTTGCTCCCCTTCAGCCGATGAAACGCTGCGGTTTTGGCGGGTCTTTACGCCAGCAAGTCCTGACAAGGCCTTGGCTCCAAGCAACAAGACAAACACGAACACCATTCTCAAGACCATCCGGTAAGCTTCAATGAGCTTGAAACTTATCGCCAAGCCGGAGTGCCACGAGTGCTACATGCGAATAGTTTTTTGGAATTTCTCTTCATGCGCTGCCAAAAGGTGGCTAGTTTCTGTACTGCAAGGCGGTTTTACAAAGCTTTGCAGGGGTGCATGCTTTCAAAGAGACCAATTTCTTTGGCTGCGTCACATATCAGTTCATGAATTCAAATGTGAAATGCTGAAATGTTCTTTAATGCACTTTATGGCGTCTCGCCTTTGATGTGTTAAAAAGAGGCGTGTCTGCACATGCTCATGATGCAGCTGGCGTATTCAGAGCTCACCATCTTCGCCTTGGAGTCATGCATTTTTCTTTTGATTTTTTTTTGGGTTCCGTTTCTCCAAGGCCATGTTGAGACTGAAATCGGGCAACCCACGGGGTTGCAACCTTGTACGAAGAAAAAATGCTACACTGACTGAGCTTCTGCAGATGTTGCTGTGCAAGTAGCCGCATGGCGCCACTTCTTCATCTCATTGAATCCCTGCTGGATGGAACAGGGCTCGGAGACAAGAGATACCAAGCTACACACTGCAAACACAAGTCTTCAAGCAGAACTAGGGTAAAGCAGAAACCATTAGCCAAACTTCTTAGGCCTTGAAGATCTTGAAGATGGAAAACTAGGAACATCATATTTTTCAGCACAACGAATGGCCCCGACGAATGGCAACCTAAGTGGACATCCTCAGCAAAGAAATTTGGATGGAAAGCCTTTGGAACCAGAGACTGGTCACCACAGATCCTCCCATATGGCCGTTCTCCTGGCGATGGGGCTGTGATGATTTCGCATGGAGATGCCGGGCGCCAAGTTGAAACAAAATTTCAAGCAGAAGTGTCATGAGAGCGAAGTCTTGGACTCCCAAGTCTTCACGGAGGTCTCTGACGCTCTCCACCTTGCCGTGGTGCAGATTAGTCATTTCCCCAGTCCCCATTGTTTGTTTTTAAGGATTTGAATGGACTTGATGGGCATGCAGGTGTACGGAAAGCACAGGTTCTTGTTAAGGCGAACTGTTTCTCGGAAAATAAGGATTTGCCTCTATAAACATGACGTGCAAGGGACCCCTACCCCCCAAGTACAGGATATATTTGATATATCATTATATATACATGACATACACACATACACACACACATACACAAATGTATGCAGCATGCATGCATGCCTGCGTGCATGCGTACACACACACACAGAGACAGACAGACAGACAGACAGATAGACAGACAGACAGACAGACAGACAGACCGACCGACGGACGGACAGACAGACAGACATACATATATACATACACATACCTAAATACCTATTACATACCTACATACCTACATACCTACAGACCTACATGCCTACATACCTGCATACCTAACAGAACACTACCTTACATTACATTATATACATTACATTGCATTACATACATTACATTACATTACATTACTTTACTTTACTTTACTTTACATTGCGTTTACATTACATTACATTACATTACATTACATTCATTACATTCATTACATTCATTACATTCATTACATTCATTACATTCATTACATTCATTACATTCATTACATTCATTACATTCATTACATTCATTACATTCATTACATACACAACAATACACAACAATACACAACAATACACAACAATACACAACAATACACAACAATACATAACATACATACAATACATACAAATACATCCATATACATACATATACATACAATACATACAATACAAACAAAACATACAAAACATATAATACATACAATACAATACATACAATACATGCAATACATACAATACATACAATACATACAATACATACAATACACTACAATACCATACCATACAATAACATGCCATACCATATACCATACAATACAATACGATACAATACCATATACATGCATACATTCATACATACCTACCTACCTAGCTAGCTAGCTAGCTAGCTACCTACCTACATACATACATACATACATACATATGTATATATATAATCTATATACTATTGATTATATCATTATAAAGTTTTTTTTTGGGGCATCTTGATCCGAGCAACATTTGGTAGATTGGTTCATTCATTCTACAGAGCGCACAGCACCCACAATGACGTCATACAACACCAGACATTGAGTTGAGAGAAACAGACCATTGGAGGGCTGCGCTGTGGGCAGTCGTCAGGTCATGGCCATGGCTTCGACTTTGCAGAAGAAGCAGCTCTTGATGGTCTTGTAGCTGCGACCTCGCTTTACATTCAGGAAGCTTGCGGACTTTGGGGTGGCTCCGCCTGCAGAATCAGACCCATGTTGTGCACTACTAGTGACTAGTGGAGTAGGGGCTAGGAGTACCATCGACTCCCGGAGTGTTCAAAGCATCTTTGCTGAAACATATTAGGTTCCGCCTTTAAATGTGCAACCCATCTAGCGAATCCGGCCGCGACAGGACCTGGGTTGGCGTTCCAAGCGCTGTGCTGAACTGGCAGGACGAGCTAAGGTCAGATCCTGTGTAAATTGGTTCGTTTCAGACATGTCAGGCTGGTTTTCGGCATCCGATTACCAGCTAAATACCAACATGCCAAACCTTGGTTGATTTGTATTGTGCCTATGCCTGTTTTGGTCACATTTTTGCCGCTTGCAAGGTGGACGTCGCCGATGTCAAAGAAGCATTGGAACAGTCCGTTCAGAGCCAAGATCTTTCCTTTGTAGATCAATGGCGGACGCAAGTGACTGGCAGCCTCACACTTCACCGTGAGATAGTGCGCATGGATGTGAAAGGCTGAAGCTGTCGTGGAAACTTTTGAGGCGGATGAGGCCGGGATAGAGATCATAGGCTGAGCTGCCGCCTCACGGCACACAGTTCTTGCGTTCGGTGAGGATGAGCTCCCTGGCCCAAAGGACGTGCAGGTCAGGATTGGCAAGGCATGGAATTGCGCAGAACGGGTGGTCTTGGCAGTGCGCTTTTCCCATAAAGATATTTCATACTGACCCTGAAAACATTTCGAGGTTTCGGGGTGGGGAACGCGCTGCCAGAACCATCCCACACCCCAAGTTATAGCGCTTAAGTTACATGAACCAAAACCTTGAACACCTCGCAAAAATCAATAATGCCAAAAAGAGTTTGACAGAACGAGCAAAACCGACAAGAAAACAATAAACTATCGAACAAACCAAAAAAAACAAACACAGCAAGAAAGCAAGAAAACCCGACAAAAAGAGATACATGATTTCAAGACTTTGGGGTTCAGGGGTGGTTTGTGTCAAGGGTCTGGAAATAAGTCTTCTCCTTTTTTGGTGTATTCGAGGCGTTCAAGCACCTGGACATGGCCAGCCTTCCCAAAAACTGCCCAAAACCATGGGAAAAGAAACCGCGCAAAAGCAGACACCATTGAGGGGGCTCAGAGACTTGGGACATGCAAATTTCTTGTTAGAAAATACTTGAAAAAAACATAGGCAGACAAGGCGCAGTTAAGACACAGGTTCTGCATTTTCCGTTATATAAGTAGAACACTCCGATGTGTCTTTTTTAATGTTGACAGAAATGCTTTCCGCAGTGGATTTTTCAAAACGTGGAATGTTGCTTGAGCAAAGCGTGGTCTCACTTTGTGCATTTCGTTTGAAATAATTCTGCATACATCTTTAAGACGAGTGCAGTGTTGTTTTGAAGAGATCTTCAACATGTGCAATAATTCTTTGAAAAAGAGGATAGCCCATCCATTGCACGAATTTAGCACAACTAGAACATGTTCAAAGAGTGCAGCATATCTCTAAAAGGAGTGCACTATTACCTTTAATGAAATCTTCAAAATTGAACATGTGCAAACACTATTCCAAAAGAGGTAGACCATGCCATTCCAACAATATAGACTTATTCCATCTCTGGCAGGGTGCAGCTTACCTAAGATATCTTTGGCATGTGCGACATTTCCTTCAAAAAAGGGTATGCCATTCATTCCATGGCAATGGGGAGAGACAGAGAGAGAGATTCATTGCATTGCGAGAATATCAAAACAAAATTGTTGTGTATGCAGTACTATTTTCTGAAAAGAGCATGTTCTTCCTTGAAGAGCATGTGGTTCAAATGTTGCAGGCTTTAAAGGGGTGCCGGATCTGTTAGAAAAGATTGCAACATCCTACGGCACATGGATTCAAAGAGGATCTTTTTGTGTATCATTATAGAGCATTCAGCATTTTTGAAAGAGTATACGTCATGGAATGTTCTCCTCAACCTGAGCGAACCGTTTGATTGAAAAGAGTGCAATGTATAGTCCTCTTATATGTCATGAGGCATGTCAGTCATGTCCCTTCAAGCAGCAGGTGCTCCTTCCACAAAAAAGAACTGAACTGCTTGAAGAAAAGGATGCACCTGAAAATTGACCAAAAAACGCACTGCTGCAACCACTCGGTCTCTTCGGCCTTTCCAGGCCGAAGAAGCTTCAGATCACCCGTTCGGTCAAGCAACCAAGGCAGGGATTGAAGTTGTGGCAACCATATCAGCCTCCTTTGATGTCATATGAATCGTCTGAACTTTGGATCTCGCTTGCAGAATCCAGGTTGAAGCTGAAGATGGTACACCACAAATGGTCAGTATCAGTAAGGAGATGGATGCAAGAGCTCGAATTGGTTCAAAACCACAGCGAGGTGCAAAGGCAGCTGGCTGGGTGGCCTTGGAGAAAACTGAAAGCCCAGAGCCGTGCAGTCGAGATACGATTCAACCGACGACGCCCGAGCTGAGCTTTCCTTTGAGCAAATGCCAACGGCCGCACAACGAGTTGCGAGTTGTGCCGAGGAAAAAGAGAAAGCCCTCCATAGTATTTGTGAAAGGTGTGGGACATGCGGAGTGGTTGCCCGAGGACTCTGAGCAAAAGCAGAAGCAGTCCAAGGAGGAGGACGAGGAACTCTCCGAACTCTTCAGTGGTAGTGACTGATCCAGAAGAAAAGGAGACAGTCCGAGATTGTAGAAGGCCCACGGGTTGTGATTTAGAATATTGATGAATATTGTAGATACAAAAATGACGGGCTGATGAGTTATGAGTATGGATTCGTAATTGCGAGAATATGGTTGAGTGCGAGACTGCAGGACGTGTGTGTGTATATATATAAATACGTATATCTATATATATATATATATTATATAATTATAACATACGCACACACATACATACACCTACCTATATATATATACTGTGTATTTCTGTATAGGTCGTACAATAACACTAATATATACATTCAGCGTACTCATATGTATATGTATATATATATATATAGATACGTACACACACACATATATATATTATATATATATCCGCTAGTGTGCAGTGCATGCCCAGATTTGAGATCGCTTGCAAGTGAGTCAGTTTTTTTTACTTGAAGGCATTCAAGGGCATTGTTTGTTTCACGAAATCTAGAACAATCAAAACAAGGTTGTCTTTTTTTCTCCCTCCTTTGTGAGCAACATGAAATTCAACTATAGACAACAGACTTGTGTTGACATGTATTGTATGCTTGATTCACCAATTGCTGTTTTGGTCAAATTCCAATCAAGATTACATAATGAAAATGATAACCCGAAGATTGTTTCGAATAACTGAGTTTTTTTTTGGTGGAAAGGAACCAAAGGAAATGAACGGGCTGTAGGAAGTCTTGCTGACTGACATCAGTCTTTGATTGATTGAAACATTGACGGAGTGACTTAGTGAATGACTGAGTAGCGATATTGGCAACAACTGAAAGAATGCATGGGAGAATCTCTAGCGGATCACGGGTAGACTCAAACTGAATGAGCCTTCTATTCTCTGATTTACTTCTTCTCTGCGCTACTTCTCCAAGCCAAAGACCATTGTGACCATAGCAGCCATATGGTTCCCATTGCTTGCGTGCTAACAAGGCTCCAAATCAGTCGAGCCTGTTGCGACCAAAACCCATTCATACACAACATGAACTAGCATTCTGATTTCAAGCGGCAATTGCATTTTATTCCTCGGCCATTGGCTTCTTGTTGATTTCAACAGTTTGTGTTTGATCCTGGATAGAGTGCACAAGAAGAACAAATTTCAGATGAACTGACTTGAATCGCAAGTTCACCGTCATTTAAATGAAATTTGTTGCGATGGAATTTAAACCGCGGTTGTGCCAAAATTCCTGTGCCAATACCAAAACAGTTGCATACTGTCTTTTATTCACTGGCTAGAAACAGCACAGTACAAATTCATTGTTTTGTACTGCAATTTTTGATTCAGCTTCATGCCCCATGGTAGCACGTTGATTGTGCTGTTTTGGCAACTTGCTCATGCTTGGAACTCCAGCATTTGCATGCATGCAGCAGAAGTTGAGATTAGGAATGCGCCGGAAAAGTCACAGATGTTTGTGACAACGTCCCATTTGTACAAACGACACCTCGCTGAATATTTTTGTGGAATGGGCGGAAACATGACAGCTTTAGAGCTGGGAGTCTATCATGGCCACACTACGGCAGTGTTGGCTGCAATTTTCAGGAGAGTCATTTCAGTTGACATTGAAAAGGAATACTTGGAGGTCGCATCAAAGAATGCGGCCGCACATTCAAATGTCATTTTTCTTTCAATGGACCTAATGGCTGATGACTGGACGATATTTTCGACAAATCAAGTGAGTGTCGGAATTATTGATGCAAATCACCACTACGAATATGTCATGGCGGATGCGCAAAATGCATTGCGCCACCTACCCCACCTCCAGTATTTGGTATTTGACGACTACCATGAAGAAGAAGTGGAACGGGCCGTGACAGAGTTGGAAGAAGCTGGTGTCCTGGTGGAATGCCAAGGAATCGGCAATGGCTGGAACGGTTCCCCTTGGGAGTTTCAGGACTGGGATCCCGGAAGTGGCCAGCAATTTAAGCGGTGGACAACTCAGTCGGAAGGCCGAATCTGCAAGCGAAGTCCAGCGAGAGCTGGCTGGAAGACTCTGCCCGGTTTCGTGAACAAACGTTTTTTTGTTTACAGGCAGCCTTTGACACATTTGTGTCAAGCTGGTGTTTTTCGATTTCTGGCGAATGGAACCCTGCTAACATCTTGGGAAAGTGGAGGTGGAAGTTGGCAAGCAGCTGCCAGCACCACCCGCGAAGATTTGCTCATCCTGAAGCTGCCTGGATTGCTTTCCTCTGAGCTGGAACTAATTTTCAATTCTGGCCGTACAGCGTTCATGTTGTCTGAAGTAGGCTCGTCCAGAGCTGACTGGTTTGGTATTTACGACCAGCTGGTCAACCGGCCCTTTCAAATTGCCAGTAGTCTCTTCTGATTGAATTCCTGCGAAAATCTACGAGCACGGTGCAAGCCTGTGGATTTTTCCAAGACTTGCAACGTCTCTTGGTGTGCCTCTCCATCTGATTCCCTATTTGTATGTCTCCACCCTTCTATGCAAGAAGTCATTTCAAAGCTTGACACATTCAAAAATGCACAATTACAAGAGTGGGATGTATTGAAATTCGAGCTGTCCTGATGTCCAGGACCATCCATCGAATTTGCAGTGTTTTGGCTCATCCGTGGTGGCGCAGGATCTGGCTGCCTGGCCAATTGTGCTAGGGCCAGTTGCTCCAGGGGAGCAGCTTTGGCTCATGTCTTCTCCTACGGGCACGCCGGCGATGCCTTCTGTTCCAGAGCTGTCCTCAATGCACGGTAGATACCATGTTTGTGAATTGCCTATGTGGTCCTGCCATTGGTAGATCTGGTGGATGATTGTTTGCTTACCAAGGATTGGGCACATCCGACACCCTCCCCGTCATTGATGGTCCGAACCTTGGTTTTAGATTGCAGTCAGTCTGAAAACGTTACACATTTTTTGGCCTGCAGGTTCGCATGCCTGATCCGAAAGCATGGCAAGCTCCACACTTTGGTTCAATGCAACTTGGCACTGGGAATTCGTTTCGAGCTCTTTGATGTCCATTGGATCTTCCAAGGATGAATGGCAAAGCCATGACCCAGCATGCCCAGCCAGAGCAGAACTCTGAATCTCTTCGAGCTTTACTGTCACAGGCATGCCGTGCAAAATGCTGTGACTTGTCACTGTCAGTTGCTGGCAATATCACGTGTTTTTTTTTCTCCGGGCCATGTTGATCAGGTTTGTGTTCCTTTTGTGCAGGGTATGTTGAGCCTCGGCATGCAGCCGTGCAGGCAATTTTCTGCTTTGAATTGCACAGTGTTGCAAGCAATCCATGATTTTGTCGTTGACATGTGGCACTGAGCCTTTCAGGAATGCCGCGGCTTGGTGGCACAAAGACTTTGATCGCATTTGCAGAGCCCAGTGGAGTCATGAAGCTATTTGATATCTGGAAATGCCCTATTGATCCCACACTAGAAAACCAGGTTGAATATGGGGAATAGTATTCTCCAAGCATTCCTACATCCTCCAAGAAAGTGACCGCTTGTCAACCAACCATGTTAAGGGATCCTTACAAGTAGTACCAACGAGTCTGGGGCGGAAGTTTCAGGACATAAAGACTTATACTTATACTATCTTATACTAATAGGCTATATAGGCAAAAAAAGAATGTGCCTACGGAGTGTTTTGACATCCCTTCCTCTCGGCGTCTCTTCATCTTCGGGTCTCTTTCTCTTGACAAATTTTCTCTTGATATCTCTTTCTCTTGACCTCTTTATCTTGACAACTGGCAACTCTTTCCCTTGCCTTTTTCTAACAACTCTTCCTCGTGTCGCCTTTCTCTTGATGCTATACATAGCTTCCAGAACCAGATCTCCATGTCCCAGCAGGAAAAGACAGAACGAGTACGTTTTTTAAGCATTAAGAAAATCTACGCGGAGAATAGAACGCACCAAAATTGGAGAAAACATCGCCAAACAGCAGCATTGTGCAACAATTCAATTGAGAAAGTCACATTGAGGCCGCAATTCGACTGCGCTCAACTTCTCTTCCCTTTTCCCTTTTCCCTTTTCCCTTTTCTCTTTTCTCTTTTCTCTCCTCCCCTCCCCTCTCCTCTGCTCTTCTCTTCTCTTCTCTTCTCTCCTCTCCTTTGCTCTGCTCTTCTCTTCTCTACTCTTCTCTACTCATTCTCTGCGTTTCTTAGATCTCCGTGATGCTGAAGTTTCTTTGCGAAACATCCTTTGGAAAAGCTTGCTCAAACTAGTCCAAACATTGGGCCAGGTGGAGCAGCTAGTTGAGAAAGAAGTTGAGCGTCAGGTAAAGCAGCTTCGACAGCAGGACTGTGTTTTTGTGTGTATGTATTTGCATGCGTGGTACAAATCCCATATCACAGGTAAGGGTCAACATTTATAATATTTAAACAATATATTTAAAAGTTATAAGGCACTGGGCCCGGGCGCCCACAGATCTGATCATTCTGGTGTCAACCATGACCTTTGCGAGGTACCCAGCTGTGAGCCACAAACTACACATTAAGTGGATCAAACAGAATGGCTTGACAGTCGACTGTGTGAAGACATCTCCATCCCCTAGATCCATTGAGTTATCCAAGTTATCGAGGACCAACTTTCCGCAATGCATTGGCCACATCGGCGGCTGAGCAGAGAGCAGCAGCAGCAGCAGCAGCAACAGCACCTGCAGCAGGCGCAGCTGCAAGCGCAACAGCAACAACGTGCTGGTTTTGGAAACACTTGCGAAAATATGCCGTTTGGAGCCTTTGAAGCATGAAGACATGAAGAGAGGACAATTTCAATCCAAATTTGTACTGTATCCTTTTGTGAATTTGACTCTTGTGATTGAGGGCTTGGAACCTTTGCGAGAGATGTGCGAAGTTGTACCGACTGAAATGGAGAATCTTAGCAGCTGCATGCATGACTCAGGAACAGTGTTCGAGTCCATTGGAGGAGGTCAAGGTGAAATCGTTTTGCTCTAGTGATGGAGCGTCGGGGCCTTCGCAGGGATCTCTACTTTTCTGTTCTACTTTTCTGTGCAGGTGAAGCTGATTCCATGAGGGGGAACGTAGCAGCCGTACCGCTGCCCGAGGAATCTTCTGAGGTTCCTGAGCGTTTTCCGATTTTGCCATGTTGGACCTGTTGGATCGTGGATTTTGGCATTGTGTGACGGCAACAGGATGAGGCCGAAGCTGAAGGTGAACAACGAGGACTGCTGAGAGATTTATCAGTGGCTTTGCAGTTCAACTTGCGGCAAGCTTTGGTGAACAGGACAGTTCCAGGTGCTTTTTGGAGGAAAAGTGCCTGCATCTTGTTCCAGGTAGGGAGTTGCCTAATTTTTGTGGACCTTCAGTTGATCATGCTGCCCTTCAGGTCATCTTCGCGATCCGGAAGGTCAACTTCGTCAGAAGACCCGAAGCCTCCAGGTGCAGCTCACTTGGGTGCAGGGGATGGGATCAGATGGAGACACTGATTGGAACACGGCAGACATGTCTATCCGAGTCTATCCAATCTGAAATCACCACATGGTGACCATATTTTCCAATGATTTGTGCATATTTGTGCCCACATGGCCTTCCTTTCCAGGTTTTGGAGCTTCTGCAATGGGCCAAAGAGCTGCACAGGGAGAGGGTGACCCGCTCTACTTGCAGTGGTCTTCCCAAGGCCGATGTGTGAGAGAAGTGTCTTTCGATTGAAGGCACCAACAGAAAGATGTTGAGATCTTGGCACAAGGTCAAACGGTCGGAGAGCGCCCAGCCTTGACGCCAACAGTATCCCCTGTGCCACCTCATCTTGCTCCATCTATACAAGGACCGATCCCTGGGAGAACCATCTTGGCAATTCTTGGCATTCCTGCTTCCAGTTGAAAAGCAAACAACTAGCCGATCATATCGGCTGAAGAGCCCATGTTGACCTTTGAATTTGAATCCTTTGATTAGGAATGAACGCTTCGAATTCAGCCGTACCGATGGATGGCAGTTCCTTGGCCGCAAGACGCAGACTCGACGCAGACTCGACGCAGACTCGACGCAGACTCGACGCAGACGGGATCCGCTGGAGCTTAGGCCAAAGTCCTGAAAGTCCAGCTGGCCAGGCGTCAGCACTGAGCCACGGTAGATCATCACTGTTGGGTGCAGTTTACATCAGTTTACCATCGTAAGTATATAAACTATATATATATTTATTATATATATATGCATATGCGTGTTTTTATTTGTGATTTGCTGGCAAAAAATAGATAGGTTGACAGCATTCAAAAAGAATATTCAAAGCAAATTGTGACAACTCACACCAGTCATGATTGCAAAGATGGGTGGTCTAATTCTGAAACCGACCTCTCGAATCATATGGTCCATCTCGACTTTGAGATCATCTTGAAGATGGTGGACCCTGCCTGTTTGGCACATCAGTTGCCACAGTTTCTCATCAGCCCTGACTTTCCATAACTTTGCAGATGATATATTCAAAGCGTTTCAGGCACGTTCAACGTCCAGCAGAAGAGTTCATCTCAGAACCTGGAACCTTCCTGCTTTGCTGTATTTTGGTGCTGTCTTCCCTTGTTTCCGAAACACTCGCAGTCATTTCTTGCAGTTGGATTTGCTCAAAAGCATGAGCGGTCGAATCTTGTTCATCAGCCATGGCAATAGTATGGCGTTGTGCACTACGCCGAGATTGCCAAAATGGAGGGCACTGATGACTAACTGACTAAATGACGCCAGCTCCTTGCCATGTAGAGCAACATGACTGGAACACCTAGTGGAAGGCCACTATGCCCAGATCACTTCATCCTGCAAGAGTACGATTGTCACGTTGCCTTGCACAATGAGATTTTTTGGCACAGAGAAGAGCTTCGCTTCCCAGAACCACGCGACGCACACTGAAGTAAGAAAACCTGAAGTGACGGGCTGGATGGTGCAAGCATCGGATTGACATGCACCGGAACTTTGGCAATTTGTTCCCACATCAGACCATGCCCCTGCTGCATTGTTTGATCATGGGGAAGCCCTGATGCACTACAGATGGGGGCAGTGCGGCTGTGCCTGATACAATGATACAACGAGCCATCAGCAACTGCGATGCTCATGGGTGGCATGGCTTTGAAAGCAGCTCTTGCGGGAAGGAAAAAAGGTTTGGCCCTTCAACTTTGACAAAGTGTAATATGCTGGCGCAGTCATGAGCCATGAGTGACATTATATATATATATATTATATGGGTGTGTATACACATATACGATACACAAGTGTGAGCTTGTCGTTTGTCACTCTTGCCAGGTCTCGAGGGCATCTCGGGGCTTCTCTCAAGGAAGCCACTAAACATACTAAACAGCTGAGCAACAGAATGAAGAAACTGGTGTTGCGGCAGAATATGGCAAACATGTTTGAACATTGATGCCTGATGGTCTCACTGGTTTCTGGGTGCCAGCCTTCAGAGGATGAACCCACACAGTGCGACAGGCAAAGTCTGCAGTTGTTTGCCGACACTGGAAGTCAAAAGGATGGTGCCGTTTGGGGGATGAATGCCAGATACTCGAGTTGATTGCAGTGAGGCCAACATGGAGCGGACAAAGCACTCTTTGAACTAGTCCCCAACGGCAGCCGTTGGGTTTCAATCTCTAGGGTGGTGGTGTTGCGTTCCTCCCTCTGGCATGTATGCGCAGGGTTCGACCTTGTCTGCCACTGTGTCTCCCAGCTTCTCCCACTGCGCCCCTTAACATAGCCTTGGAACCTTGTCTGCCGCTTTATTTGCCACCTTGTCTCCAAATTGTCTCCAAGCTTGTCTCCCACTGCGTTTTGCACTGTGTCTCCCACTTGTCTCCCACCTTGTCTGTCTCCCACCTTGTTTCTTTTGTGTTTATCAGTTGTCTCCCAGTTGTCACACACACTGTGTCTTTAATTGTGTTTGCTTGTTTCATCTTGTTTCCAACTTTGTTTCCCACTTTGTCTCCCACCTGGAACCTTGAAACCTTGTCTCCTACCTTGTTTCTTCAACTGTGTCTCGAAATTTGTCTCTCATCTAGAACCTTGGAACTTCTCTCCCCCTTGTCTCCCACTTTGGCTCCCACTTTGTCTTCCATCTTGTCTTTGTCTCCCACCTTGTCTTCCACCGTGTGTTCGGCCTGGATCCTTGTCTCCCACCTTGTCTCTCAGTTGTCTCCTGGTTCCCAGCAGCCGAGAGCTGTTGGGTTTCAGTTTGTAGGAAGCAGGGGTGTGGTATCCCGACTTCGCCGCTCCCCCATGCATGCCCAGGGTTCCGGGAACCTTGGAACCTTGTCTCCCAGTTTGTCTCGCACCTTGTCTCCCAGTTTGTCTCCCACCTTGTCTCCAGCTTTGTTTCCCAGTTGTCTCCCACTTTGTCTCCCACTTTGTATCCCGCTTTGTCTCTCAATTGGTCTCCTGCTTTGTCTCCCACTTTGTTGCTCACTTGTTTCCCACGTTATCTCCCCTTGTGTTTTGCCTTTGTCTCCCAATGTGTTTCCCACCCTCTCTGTCTCCCACTGTGTCTCTCACCGTGTCTCCGACTTTGTCTCGCAGCTTGTCTCCCACTTTGTCAGTTTCCCCTTTTGTCTCGTCTTTGTTTTCCACTCTGTCTCCCAGTGTGCCTCCCCACTTGGTCTCCCACTTTGTTGCCCAGCTTGTGTCCTACTTTTTCTCCTACTTGTTTCCCGCTTTGTCCTTACTGTGTCTCAAGCTCTGTTTCCTCCTTTGTTTCCCACTGTGTCGCCACTTTGTCTGTCATTTTGTTTCCACGCTAAAAAAAAACATCTGGCCCAAACATGGACGCCACTCAGGAACCTTTTCACCTTGAACTTGGAATCTTCACAGCTGTTGGATTGCAAAGCTGGGTTAATTTTATTCAGAGATTCTGGTTTCCTGGTGCTTTAGTTGTGCGCAGTCAAGTCCAAGCTATGTGCTCTTTCTGGCGCAATGTTTGAGGTAAATTTGCTCATCCAGAGCACAAATGTGGAGCAGGCTTAACCAAGAAGGCTTTGGTGAAGCAACAGTCCGAGAACTATTCGCAATGATCACAGCCAGGTAAAATAGGCAACCAGTGCAACAAGTGCGGGTCGGCCCTGCTGGGAGGCAGACAAAGAAAAGGGCCCCCCTGGTTCCCGCCACTCGATGGCAAGAATCACAACCAATTGGGCCATGTCCTGGTTGTCAGGGAAGTGGTGAAGCTGTTGAAATCCAGTTCCATATGGCGCTGACTAAGGAGCAGACGATGGGCCAAATCAGGCAGTGATCTTGTGCAATCTAAGCAGCCTAGAGTCTAAACAGTGCAAGAATATGGTGGCGTTTTGCTCTGCAATAGCCAGGACAAGAAGGAGAAACTTGACAAGCCGAAGGGGAAAAAGAAAAGTAAAGACATTGGCAGCAAGGAGGTTCGATTCCAGCTGCCCTCATATTTTATGATGGAAGGTCAAATGCGCTGCAACTTGTTTGCAGGTGCCTCGCACCTCTCCTGCTCTAACTCCAGGCGCGTTGGTGGTGGTTCTAACACTTCAGGCTTAAGAATGGGATCCATTTCTGACCCTGTCCAACCAGGTTTGGTTAACCCAAACTGATAATGAACCGTGGGCTGCCTCGAAAGCCAACAGCTGCCAGCTGCCTGCGCATCAAGCAACCAAAGCAACCCTAATCTTTCATACTTTTAGCAACAGTTGGGTACAATGTGGTAAAACCAAATTGAAAGGCAGATTTGACATTGACATGTGGTTGTGGTTGCGCAAGCTTTAGATGAGGGCGCTGGCCCTCTTCAGACCTCTTTATCTAGCGGCAAAACCCATGGCTGTCCAACAGCTGAAAGCTTGGAACGGTCGTGTGGTGATGCAGCGGCTTGAAGTAGTGACGCGACTGTACAAATTGTTTTGTGTCAGGCAGCACCTTTAACACGTGGCCCAGAAGGCACAACCAGCTTCCAACCAGCTTCCCAGTCCAATAACTATTCCTTTTGCAAGACGGGTGTGGTTGAGGATGCACTTTGCATAGGCTTCCAGCAAAAAATAGCATAAGTGTGCCGTGAGAAATTCACAGCATATTATGAAAAGGCCATAGTTTTGTGGAAGCTCTAGAAGCATGAGAGCTTTGGCTCTCGTGCAGATGTACATGGCCAGCTCCTTATTTTCCGCCAACACAGGGCACTGACGTGAGAGCCGTTCGCCAAAGGCAACGGAATTCTTTCAAATACTGGGAAAAAGCGTGCACAGCGATGGCACTGATTCTTTCATCGTTTGACCTTTGCCTTCAAAGTCTAAAGACTGTGACTGCGGTGACAATGCAGTGCGGGATATGTTCATGCTAGGTTTAGCTGTTTGGCTGCCAAATGCTGTCTAGAGGCTTCATAGGGCATGCCACTTTCTGTCACGAACTGTGTCATCTAGGAAACATGGTCTTTTATTGAAGCTTCGGGCATTCTTTTGGGCAGAGTCACATGGCTAGAAACGGTTATTTCCCATGATCCTGTTCCTCTTTACATGGAACTGCTACAGCGCCGTCGACGAGAGTAGATCCAAATTCCAATGGCCGACTGGGACCGGGCCGTGGTGGGACAGTTTTCAGAATTGGGAGTTCAGCGTTGCCGTGCGGTGATGAAGTTCGCTTATTGGTGGGGGTTTGACACCAAGATGAACAAGAAAATTGAAATAAAGAGAGAGAGAGAGAGAGCAAGTTGCTCGTGCGTAGGTTAGAGAGAGAGAGAGAGAGAGACAGGCGCGAGGAGAGGGGGATAGAAGGATGGATGGGTCGATGGGTCGATGGATGGACCGCTTTACTGTGAACTAGGGCCCCTAGGCTAGACGGATCTAGACGGCCAGACTCGGCTGGACTAGATCAGATCAGTAGGGAGATAGATAGATAGATAGATAGATAGAAAGAAAGAACGAAAGAAAGACAGAAAGAAAGAAAGAAAGAAAGACAGAAAGACAGAAAGACAGAAAGACAGAAAGACAGAAAGACAGACAGACAGACAGACAGACAGACAGAAAGAAAGAAAGAAAGAAAGAAAGAAAGAGGGAAAGAAAGAGGGAAAGAAAGAGGGAAAGAAAGAGGGAAAGAAAGAGGGAAAGAAAGAAAGAAAGAAAGAAAGAAAGAAAGACAGAAAGAAAGAAAGACAGAAAGAAAGAAAGACAGAAAGAAAGAAAGAGGGGAAGAAAGAAAGAAAGAAAGAAAGAAAGAAAGAAAGAAAGAAAGAGGGGAAGAAAGAAAGAAAGAAAGAAAGAGGGGAAGAAAGAAAGAAAGAAAGAAAGAAAGAAAGAAAGAAAGAAAGAAAGAAAGAAAGAAATAAAGAAAGAAAGAAAGAAAGAAAGAAAGAAAGAAAGAAAGAAAGAAAGAAAGAAAG
>Ga0126342_10007155_pt1 | contig 19888 bp, 12 predicted proteins | sample Cyp1metagenome_FD_92528 | JGI IMG/M metagenome (GOLD analysis project Ga0126342, IMG submission 92528) | Coral microbial communities from Lord Howe Island, Old Settlement Bay, Australia - Cyphastrea 1 metagenome | ecosystem: Host-associated > Invertebrates > Cnidaria > Coral ... | reverse complement strand
TGACTATGGTGTAACTAACTATGGTTATATAATGTTATATATGGTTTGTGGCTTAACTAACAAACTGGTTTATGGTTTGTTGGTTTGATGGAATATTTACCTACATTGGGATTATTTTAAATTTCTTTAGGGGTCAATGGATTGGTAAATATTCCAGCACCATGGATCCTCTGGGTATGGTGAACTATGGTTGACTATGTTTTCACTAACCAAAAAAAAGGTTGACTATGGTTAAACTATGGTTGACTATGGTGTAACTAACTATGGTTATATAATGTTATATATGGTTTGTGGCTTAACTAACGAACTGGTTTATGGTTTGTTGGTTTGTTAATGGGGGTTTTGTTATGGAGTAGTATACCATAAAACATAAGGGTTATATAGGCTATACGAACGAGTTAACTCGTCAAAGTACCCCAAGGTTTTGTTATGGTAGATATACACCAAGTTATAACTGGGGGGCCCATCCTGTAAAGATCATGTGGATGATATTGGATGGAAAGATCATGTGAATTGGATGAATTATGATCTTTCCATCCAATATCATCCAGCCATGGACATCAGATAATTATAATGCTAAGATGGATAGATATCTTTCCATCCAGCCATTGGAAAGCAATTGGATGACTAATGATGACGATAGAGCCAATAGAAAGATCATGCTAAGGTATAGCCGATGGAAAGATCATGTTACTGTAATTGGATGATATTGGATAAATTCTGATGAAACAAAATAAAATGAACCATGGGAGCAAAATGGTCGAGACGGCCAAAAGGTCCCCGTGAAACGACTTGCCTGGCATTATGACGCAGACTGACTTTCATAATTTTGAGATGCAATGTAGTGAAATCATAAACCTGCATCATCAGTTGATTATAGTTGATTTGTATATATATATATATACATATACACATACATTCCCAACAATTTGGCAGTATCCATTTACATCATGTTATATCCCCAGCAGCTTTCCAACTGTGGCCAGGTGGGTGGGCCCCAAGACCAGCCAAAGTCTCCTGGTGACGTTGGTCTTCATGATGGGCACCACCTCTGAACCTCAGGCAAAGTTGGGAACTCTACTGAACTCCAGTCAAAGTGTTGGGATACTGTTGGGTTAGTGGTTTTATCATACAAATATCAATATATATATATATCTATCTATCTATCTATCTATCTATCGATCTATCGATCTATCGATCTATCGATCTATCGATCTATCGATCTATCGATCTATCGATCTATCGATCTATCTATCTATCTAATCTAATCTAATCTAATCTAATCTAATCTAATCTAATCTATCTATCTATCTATCTATCTATATAGTGACATATATTGACATGGTTACTGGGCTTTCATTTACCAAACAAAAACCATGAGGGCCCTACTGGTGCAGCGATGATCGGAATGGGTTAACAACGGGGGGTACCCGTCCGCGCGGGCGGGGCAGGACTTTAAAGCGTGCGCGGGGAAGCTTCGGCCGCTGCTGGTGAATTTCATTGTGACTCGGGGAGTGAAACCCAGGCTGCTGGTGATGTTCAATGGATTGGTTTAAGGGAAAATCTTAACCGGAAACCATGGTTTTTACCATAAAATATAGGGGTTTCCTGTAAATTTTCCCATCATCCAATTCTATGAGATGTGCAATGAGGAAAACCCGAAAATCCAGCAAAACTGTGGAATCATAGGATGTTTTACTTCTTGAAGTCACGGCGAAGATGCAAAGTTGGTCAAGCTGCACGGTATAGGACTTGAAAACCCTGTGGGGATGGGATCGGACCATCAACCTCTGAGATGTCTCAGTGCTTTTTGTTGCGGTCAGTGTCTGTTTCTCTCGAAAGGGAGAGCCAGGATTCCCTGGCTAGATCCCTGTTGATTGAGAAAAAGTCATGGTGAAGTGCCAAAGTTGTCATAGCCCTTGAGACTGAACTCAGGCATGCTTTGCGGTAACTCGGCATTTGTTAGATAGGTGTTGCCAGGTGGAAGCTCCTTTTGTACTTATCTCAGACCCTTTCAAACCGTCGCTGCTTATTGGATTGTCTCAAGTGTCTTGATATCATGTTGATTTATGAGTTAAAATCCCCAATGATTCTATCATCTCTATCCCTATATGGCTGGATTCCTAAAAATCCTTAGTGTTGGGTGAAAAATGAAACTTGAGCATTGCTCAAGACCCTTGGTCCGGTTCTCATCCAAACTTCGGAAATATTCATCCATATTCATCCCATTAATCACTGTTGATGGATATTAACCTTTATATCCAACTGTTGATTTTATTTTCCGTCAACGCTAATATTGAATCCAATGATATCCCACATCCTCAGCGGGTAGGGATGGCGATACCAGGCTGCTGCACTTTTTTTTCAAGCTGCAGGTCTTACCAGGCGTAGCACTGTCCATTGGACATGCATTGGATTTGCGACAGGCGAGGGGGTTTGACGATTTATGACGATTCGGAAGCCCATCTTGCTGAGAGAACTTGCTGAGAAATCCGCGAAAAGAATACCGCTTAGCCAACATAGGCAGAGTTACGAATATTGAAGAGTTTTACCCTCTGGTAATTTAACATAGCTATTGAAAATGACTCATTTATAGTTGATTTACCTATTAAAGATGGTGATTTTCCATAGTTTTTTGTATGTTTACCAGGCCGGGTAACATGACCAGGAGAATTGGTGAGTTAACCAACAGGGAAGACTCCGTGAGCCAATCTCTATTTGTCGCACTGCTGTGAGGACTTTCTGGTGGGCATGGTTCTGATGGGCGGCGTCAATGGAGGCAAACTGTTCACAAAGTTCTGGGCTGGGGTGGTGTGATGGTGTGCTCCCACAACTGGCTGGTGAGATTCAGTACCAAACTTAGTCTGGTTGGTGGTTTGGAACATGGCTTTTATTTTCCATTTCATATATGGGTTGTCATCCTTCCCATTGACGAATATTTTGCATAGGGGTAGGTATACCACCAACCAGAACTTAGTAAACCATCCCAAAAAAGTTGTGATTTGTCCGCCAGGATCAGCTTCAAATCTCTTCGCGTTGCTCGCGGGTGGTGATGTGGCTTTATCGGTCTTGATGACCATCACCACCACCATTGGCGCAGCAACTTGGAGAGCACTAAATGTCTGCGGTGCAGCGACGGATTTAGGTTTCACCGTTATTTTTCAAGAATAGAATCTTAGTAAAACATATGATATTACCATATTTTACCTAGTTTACACAGTGGTACCATTGAGGGTTACTATTCCAAAATAGCCTTCTTTATTTGAGCTTGTGATGACACACCCTCCCGTAAGGTAAAGACCCTGAAAATAGTCAGTTTCTAGTGGAAACAAGTCTTCCAGTCTTCCAAACCCCACGGTATGATGGCTTGAGCTGTTTGGTTTGGTGGTGGGGTATAAGATCCTTTCATCATATATCCTCTGGTAATCAGTCACATGGCTTGCTAGGATTTGTCACCCCAGCTATCTTCGATTTGACCAGCTATCAAATCTATAAACCTCCATTTATAATTTGTTTTCCCATTGAAAAAAGCCTCCATTTAGTTGGGACATTTTCCATCCATGTTGGATTACTGTTGATCACATCCTATTCCCCATAAAATCACCAGAATTTCTCTCTTCATTCCCCATAAATCGCCATTAGAATCATCATAAATCGCCATAAAATCACCATAAAAATAAACATCAAATCACCATAGGAATACCCTCTGGTAATTTAACATAGCTATTGAAAATGGCCATTGAGTTCGTGGATTTTACCATGAAAAATTGCAATTTTCAATAGCTATGTTAAATTACCAGAGGAATAAACATAAAATCACCATTAATCACCATTAATCACCATTAATCACCATAAAATCACCATCAACATAAAATAAACATCCTATTCCCCATAAAATCACCATGAAAATCACCATCCATTGACCATAGAAACCTTGGCTCCGTTAAAACAGGTCGTGTGCACTCCACTGGTCGCTGAAGTCTTTGTGGGCGCCTTTGTGCCCGTGGACTCCATTGGCATGTTGCGGTGACCTGCCATGAGATAGTATATATATATGGATGTGGGTCAAAATGGAAGACCTAGGGGACCACAGATGTTAGTCTAGTTTAGTATTAACCATCCATAATTTTGGGGTACCTAATTTTGACCCATACCCATATATATATATATATTGTGATCCATACTAATTATTAATTACCCATAATGATCACAATTAATATGAATTATCCAATAATCATAGTTATGGATCACAACTAATAATTGATCATTTCCAATAATGATCCAATAATTATCCATAGGATCCATGTATGGTATATATGCTAACATGACTGGGATATATTGATGGTAAATGTTACCATATATGGCATACATGGATCCTATGGGATATGGTATATAGATGTATATCATATCCGATGTAGTGTGTATATATATATATATGACGCAACATGCTTCATGTTATTGGAAACCAGCAAATATGTTTAAAAAAAAAACAAAACAACCAACCCAAGAATATGACTATGAATATTGGTATAATATTATGATATAAAAATACCACTATTACAATACCTGTTAAAGATTCCATAAAAAAGTTCAACTGCACGCAGGTCTGCCGTGGAGATGGTCCTCCTCCCTTTGATTGGCGGGGTTGTCACTAGGGCAGCTTTACCATTGACCATCTCCAAAGTTGAAACTTGGCGATCAACATCTCCAGATTTGATCATGTACAGTAGAATAGTATATAGTTGTATATAGCTATACACATCCAAATATATATATATATTGTATATGTATATTGTATATGTATATTGTATATGTATATGTATGTATCCATTGTGTGCATTTCTTTTGATCAACATCTCCAAATTTGGAGACTTGGTTTGTTCTTTTTTTGTTCAACTTCAACGTCATCCGGAAGCGTGTTTCAAGGGTAGAGAACAAAAATCACCCACTTGGGGGGTTCAAATGAGGTCTCATCTCATAGACAAAATCCCACTTCCAACGCAACCAGAACAGAGAGATGCATATGTACACATGCTATATGATCTATATGTATGTATATAATTTATGGAGGTATGTAGGTAAGTAGGTACGTACGTACGTACGTGTGCATGTGTGTAATGCAATGCAATGTAATGCAATGTTCTGTCATGTTATGCTATGTTATGCTATGTTATGTTATATTATGTGATGTTATGAATGGAATGGAATAGACTGGAATGGAATGGCATGTATATACATATGACATCATATGAACCACTATTTTGGTGATTTTGTGCCGTTTTCACCAGGTTTCCAGGGGCTCACCATTGGCGTCGTGCTCAGGAACCCTTTATCCCAAATCTGGGACTGGGCACTGCCCTGCCATTGCTGGGCGGAGTGCTGGCAGGTGCCTCTCCATTTGTTGTCCGTTGCCACGGTCACTAGATGGTATTCGATGGTATTCCACTATATTCCATCGGGAATTAAGTGATTTAACATGATTTAACCAGCAATCATAGGATAACTACTAGATATTAGATGGTATTCCACTATATTCCACTGGGATGTTTTTGTGATTTAACCAGCAATAGGATTATACCTTGCAAAACCTCTGATGGTCGGACCCTAATCAACCCAGCATCTTTGGGACATTCGGTGGGTGGATGGACGGGAGCCAGATTGCCGGCAGCAATTTTGCTGCCGTTGTGCTGGTTAACTTAACTCTGTTCAAAGGGACATATAGTCTGTTCATGAACCCCTGGGAACATGATTTTGGTGTGTTCAACCTTTGCTGGTTTAAGACCGCATGATTTAAGCTGGTTTCTTATTTCAGAGTTTGCAGTATTCCAACGCTGAATGAGGCATTGCTAGCGACAACAATGAGTTAAAACAGTTTTGATTTCGAGAATCTATTAAGTCCCAGTCATGCTTGGTTGTGCTCCATTTGCACCCACCGTCATTGGTTTTATCCTGTCCTTTCCAAGATATTTTGGTAAAATCTCAAAAATTTATCCGTTGGTGTGCTGGTGAAACAAAAACCATTGTATCCCATTTTTTGGGTTGACGTCTTCCTGTTGTTTGACAGCTAAATTTTCCGTTCGATCGTACACGATCAAATCTCCATTGTCTTGGTTATGTCCTCATGAATCCACAACCCAGCCAATTTTGTTGGTTCTAATCCTTGTTCTGCAAGTATTCCACTTTTGTTGTTTTTTCAAGAGTCGTGGGCTGTAAAATTCTGGCTACAAATCCACCCTCCGGGATCAGCTAGTTGATCAACTTGGAGGAGTAGCATGTTTAACAAAAAAATGTCAGCATATGTTTATATAAACTAGGGATGGTAATCAATATATGATAATGCACTAAATAATCTTATGATATATATATGTATTCTTCACAACCAATAAACTCAATAAACCAGGGATGGAAAGGGACGGTCATATAGTATTTTTTGTACCCGTCAATCGCCGAGTCGCATTCATGATGACTGGGGATGATGGGAGGCCCATTCATCATATCCCCAGTATTGTCGGTCCCGTTTTGATCATGGCACCATGTTTTCCATCCGAATCCCTGAATGTTAAAATATCACCATTTTCTCGTTCCAAATCATGGTGGATTTGGTGGAATATGTTCCCCTACATCCACCATGCTGGGCCCAATTTCAAGTCGTATCCCATGATATTCCCATCTTATTTTTGGAGAAGGGAAGGGATTAACAAACTCAATATCCATCATTAATTATTAATTATTAATATCCCACTATAGTTGATAAAAGTTGATTATTTGATATAGGTGATGACTATTATCATCAATATCCAATGAATATCCATTAGGGGGAAGGGATAAAATATATCAGCTTAGGGGGAAGGAATGGTCCCACGAAATAAACAAAAAAAGATATGATATATTTTATCAAGATGATATATATAAATATGTATATATATATAATTATATTATAGTTCCAGTGGGTTATATTATATCTACCCATTGGCTCCCACCCACCGCAGGAAACGCCTCCGCCATTCTCAGCGCCGGCGTCACTTTGCACATCGCAACCTTGTCCTTCAACGTGGCCGCGGGTCTCATAGGCGCGATGGAAACGAAAGGGCGAAACTACTCTCCAGGTGGGTGGTCATTTTCATGGGTTGAATCATAAATTTCCAGCTGTTTGGGGGTGGATTTCAAGCATGATAGGGATTTTTTCACTGATGTGATGGTTATGTGATGAAATCATACTAATTCTGAATCATATTAAATAATATTAAACATTTCATCATCATTTACAGGGATTGCTATTATGAATTTGGGGATAGATGGTGATAGATTGATAAGTGCTGGTTGATTGATGATCTTGGGGGCCTTTCTTACCCTTTACATAGTGAGGATTGCCAAGTAGCCAACTGCTATTGTAGGGACTTTCCAATCGGTTTTTATTTTCTTGACACTGCTTTATGATTTTCAAAGGTACGATGATGCCAATTCCAATGATGGAATCATGTGCTGGGTACCATTTCATGACTGGAGTCCGACTGGAGTCCTCATTCTGCTAGATCTCCTACCACTTGAAATCCTTGGTTTTGGTTTCACCTTAGAAAACACAGTCTTGGTGACTTTTTTACAGATGAACAAGGTACTGGACTGATACTATTTAATATGACCATCTATTAGTCGTATCATCAACATCGAGTACATTTACCTCTATAAATGAACATTTTTTTGTGAGTTCGTAAATGTATCCGACATATTGCCATGCGTTTCGAGGCTATTACTTCGCTGCGGCGACCGGTTCAGATGAGCGGGTTCGAAGGACGGTGGCCATTGAAGTTGTGTCTTGGCCAACATGGGAACGCGCGACAGGAGGAGTCTCGTTGATCAATGAGAATCTAACAGAAGGCATAGTGGAAGAAACTCCTGTAGCAGTTGGTATTGGAAACTATGAAACACATTGAAACACTGGGATTGTAATGGGATTATAAGGAATAAACCATCACCGGTGCAGGATTTCGCAACCATCCACAGTATATATTCTATCTCATTGGTATGGGAGAGGTATGTCTGATGTGAGCATAGAAACAATACAAGCTTGTGGGAAGAATTGTGGGTGTTGAGGATTGAATCAGCCCAACCAATTGGCGATAGCATGCGAGAGCAGAGCCTGCAAATATCAAGCCATAAACATAGGATACGAAGCATCCTTACCGATCGTGATCCGGGAAGTGGCGATTCAACCAAAATTCTAATTGATTATTACCCTCTGGTAAACTAACATAGCTATAGAAAATCCCTATTTTTCATGGGTAAATCCACTATAAATGGCCATGTTCAATAGCTATGTTAAATTACCAGAGGGTAACATGAATGGATATGAATGGGGAGGATGAAATGGATCATTACACCAATTTCAACGTGTTTTTGGTGGCCACACAATGCTTACTTTGGTATGCGTATAGCATGTATAGCTCAATAAAAGAGACATGTAGATATCTGGGTCCATCTGGGGGTTCTACTAAGCCCAAGCAGATCCAAGCAGATCCCATCTACACTTCGAGGCGATGAAAAACAACGTTTTCGCCTGCATCTTAGCTGCGGCCCACTTCGATTCTCAAGATGTGCAGTGTCTGGGCGAGTTGCAGGTTACGTCACGTAGTTCGATGGCACCATGGTGAAATAATCCCCATGTTGGGAGATGGGGTGCCTATAACTATGGACAAATAAATCCAAATAATATATATGTACTATAATATGGGTTAGTTTAATATTATATGTATAATTAATATGATAAGATGTGATGTGATGTGATGTGACATAATATTTTATAATATAGTACATATGCATATTCCACTTAGAACTGGAAATGTTCTTCCGTGAATGCAAGCAATCTATCATTTGGGGATGATGTCTAATACTATGTTTATCGTTTATATTAATTTATAGTAGTAGTAGTGAGGATGGTTTTTGGTCGGGTGTTTACCATGAGGCTTTGAATCCTCCACAAATTGGATTTGGTGATAGTTTTTTTGAACGTCCAAATTCTTCCTTCAGACGCTCTATTTTTTTCGAAGTGCTACTTGACATTCAAAGTCACAAGCTCAAGGGCTCAAAGCCTTTGTGACGCGTTTGAACTCAACTAACTAACACAGGTAGAAACAAAATAGAAACAAAAGACGGTTGGTTGCATGAAACTCATTGTATTCCATCTTGGGTATGGACATGGGAATAGGCACGTTTGAGAGGTCGTGAGTCCATTGTCAGGGTTAGGTGCCGGAACAGCATCCGCATCCAGTTTCCGGGAAGTCCATCACCAAATCTCCAGTTTCCGGATAGCTCATCATAGCTCATCATGAAGCACTGCCTGAGAATTTCAAAGATGTTCAAATGTTTTAAATGTCTAGATGTCCATCCTCTACCCAAGACCAAGATGATGATCCTGACGACTCATGGGATCCTTTTCGGGATTGAAACCAGCCACCGGCCTGGGAGTGTAAGGATTCCAGCGGCTACGGCATGCATTTGGTGTCCGATCATTGCAGCTGCCATGGCAGCCTACTGGAAACTCTCCCCGCCATGTCCCTCAGCTGCAGCATGTCATGGTTTGCTGGAGTTCAATATGATTTGCTACTGGATGTTGTGAATAGTAAACAGCAATGATTGGGGTGAGTCGCCACTTTATGGTCTATTTTTGGTAGGGGGAGCATCCCATGACCCTACCTGGAACCATGATCCCAAAGTCTCAAAAAACTAGTACTATGTGGTAAAGAAATTACTATAACCCGTCCCCAATATTACCATGTCTAGTTCTTTCCAAACTATCCCTGTGTAGTTGTTGACACCTTTCATTCTACTCTTTCCATAATCCAACTACAGTAATGACATCTAATGACTATATGAATCATGTCCATTCATTTCCCCATATTAGGCGTCCTTATCCCCTCATATAAATGACGTTTTCACCACTGACCACGGGGCTTTGCCGCCCCTCATCCCAGCCACAGGCGTCCCGACTCCGAAGCTCCCTCCCGCTCCAAACGACCAACGCCGAGCGCCATACCGTCTGGTCTCGCCATAGGAATGGCCATTTTCGCCTAATTCAGCTTGACCTAAGTAGCTATGGAAACTATTGAAACATGGATAAATATGGCTTGGTGATGGCTGTTAAATCAGCTTGAATGTCATGAAATTGGCAATGTTACCACGTACCACCTAGGTTTTTGTTTGGCTAAAGTTCAGTCAGATACCAGAATTTTCCAGTGCGAAATGCTCATTTTCATAGCTTCTTGGAGAGTTAAGATGTATCAAAATTCCTTTTAAGCCCAGTTGACCCGGCACCGGCAGGCTGAGTCCACTGGCGAGAATTTTCAGCTTGGGCCCAGAAACTTTGAACCATAGCTGAGTCTTGCTTGCTTAGGTCACAAGAATACTACTATATAATGAATAAGTATATAGATATGAATATAAATGACTATCTAAAATCTAAAATAGTGTGACTTCTGAATCATCATACGATATCAATCTTTTGCCAATCCCACATGATTTCGGGCCTTTGAGCAATGCCTCGCCGTGTTCTCGCTGGGAGCCTGGTGAGATATCAGGGATCCGATGCCAAAACCACGATGCCTGCGGAAAAAGCCAGCACCAGCGCACGGTAAACCTTGGGACACATCAAAAAGATACCCCTTTTTAGAAGTTTAACATGGTTTAACCCATAAAAGATAGAATGGTGCTTTACCACTCTTGTAGGATTTGACTTTCTTGCATCTTTTTGGCGGTTTGTTATAGTATATGTTGATACTTCATTCTTGTGCTATAAGTGGGGATATGTACTAACCAACTGTTTTTCTTTGTAGGGTATCTATGCTTACCCATGGCAATTGGATCTGTGGTAAATATATATCCATTGTAACGTATATATATATCCAATAGATTGTATACTATGAGCTACAGCCAAAATTTAGGTTAATGGAGAGTAGTATTCAAGCGGTCTCTATTTTTTGGAAATTGAGCTGGGGCTTGGAAAACGAAAAATACACTCTTCAAAAACGATAACATTTACTTATATACCAAAACCTAAAAAACGATAATACACTCTTCAAAAAGTGATGACTTGGAGCTATATACCAAATATTGACGGTGGCCCATATATATATACTTATACATATATATATATATATTTATGGAAAAAGCATACATATATATATATATATATATATTGTAAATATATATATATATATCCATAAAAATCACATGGAAATGATTCATGGCTCCCTAACGGGTCAAGTCATTGGGTTCCCTTGTCAGAATGAATGGCGACCAAGTCATCGACCAAGATCTGTAGTCACTGTAGTCTCCCAGTTTGCTGGAGGGTATATCTATGGTTCATCCCATTATTCACTTATAAAAAACTATATATATATAAATAGTGGTCACTTAGACTATTAATAGATCATTCACTTATTCTACATGAAATTCAGAGTAATCCATGCATGATCCACATGCAGGAGATCCACATCCAACCATCACGGTAAAAAGACCAAAAATAGGGTGTCAAGTATATCATTAATACAATCATATACTGATTGGTGGTGACTGGAACATGACTGGATTATGACTTTCCCATCATCTTGGGAATGGAATAATCATCCCAACTGACGAACTCATATTTTTCAGAGGGGTGGGTATACCACCAACTAGTATACATATATGTATAGTATACATAAACTTATAATATATACTATGTATCACATACTGTGTATACATATATATATCTCTCTCTCTCTCTCTCGCGCCATGTTACATGGATGTCGTTTGAATCCTCCCATGTTTCTAGGTGCCAAGTGGCCTCGCTTGCTGGATGTGGCCGAGACGGCGAAGGTTTTTGGCCTCGTGCCGCAGGGTGAGTTGGACAAGGCCTGGGACGTTTTTGGCGTGCACAATGGGCACAGCACTGGTGGTGTTCATGGAAAATCATGGAAATCGCTGGTGATCGGCCTGATGATTTTTGGGAAAAATGAAGAAATTGGTCCCAAAAATCATCCATATCATATATAAAAAGCACTCTGTTCTGATTTGGTGATCGAAGAGTTTTGGATACGTCCCTTTTTGAGTGTTGATTCGCTGGCTGGAGCAGATGGTGATCAGACCCCGTAAGCATGGGGATATATGGGGATACCATATTGCGGCCGTTCTAGCCATCCGATTGACATCGATTTACCGGGAATCCTGACCAGCCGGAGAGGTTTTGGAAGATCGGCATGTTGATTTCCCCCATCCACGGATATAGCCTAGACAACTTTAGAGAGCTTTAACTATACCCAACATATCACCAAATAGATAAACATATATCATCATATATCTATATTTATAGCAATTAAATGCAATTTTATTGATATAGTATTTTATAGTTTTTTTTTGTCTATGCCAGTCAGATCAACAAACCTTTGGAGGAAGTGATCGCTTCGCACTGAGGCCTGGAAAGCGTGCTTGGCCAGCGCCTACCGCACTGCCCAAGTCGTTGGCAAGCGCTCACGGCCGCTGTGTGGAACCTGGCCGACGGTGAACCGACGAGTCGGCCTGGATGGTTCGATTGCGGTGTTTTGTATCGCTAGATAAAACACCGAACTCTTAAAGATGATGGTTTTGTGAAAATCTTAAATGATTTAAAAGATTATAAAGGTTTAATATAAATAATACTGTAAATGTGTTAGTAATTATTTAAGGTATAATCGAATGGGTCAGTGAATTATGATGACTTACCCAGATGATTATATATGCCTTATGGATCCAAGGGCCTTCTTAGGAAGTGTTTTGGACATGATATAGGATTTTCAGTCAGTACCTTATATATATATAGGTATTATATATATATATATGTATATGTATCATATATATATACATATTGTTTATTGAGCAGAAGATCTATCAGCACTACCGAAACTTCTATAGATTTCAAAGAAATGGGGACTGTTCAGGTTTTTTTCTGATGCCGAGGCTCAGACTGACTCTGGAACCGCCGTTGTACATCTGGCGTGCTTCGAGGGTTCGTGGTGACAGTCGTTTTGACCATCCCAGTAGTGGCTCTGGTTGGTCGCCAGGCTCAGAAAACGAGCAGCAGAGGTCAGTCATCGACTTAGATGACTTTGAACTTTTATTGGTCAATCTAAATTTAATCTATATATAGATTATAAATCCAAAATTGGTGTGAACTGCTGTTTAACTATGTTTAACTTGACCAAATTCCGATGTGCATTGGAAGCATTCTGAAAAATCCTGAAATCATCTGCAAGAGCTGCAAGCTGCAGCAGTTTTGTCAGGTGAGAAGCTGCGGCTAGTGGTTCTGCCTGGTTTCTCCTTCCTCTGTTGGGCTAACGCGCCTGAGACCCGGCTCTGACGTCTGCTCCAGTGATGTTGGAGATGTTCCAGTCATGGCCAGCACCAGGCTGCGCTTACCTCGTTTCGCACAGCTGTGGCCAGCACCAAGTGGCTGCTTTCTGGTCGAGACCCTGGATGATGAGGACATCCTGGTTGTTTCCCCATGGTTTTCGAATGTTCCCCCCCAAAGATTTTGTCGCTAAAATCGCCATGTCACATCAGTCACATCTTTCACATCTTATCTTTGAACTTTGATTTCTAAATCCTATAATTTTTGCTTGGTGAAGTCCCTACTCACAGGACGGAGGCGTCTTCCTGCGCATTTGGAACCCACGAAATCATTTGGAACTGCGACCGACCTGGCACAAGGCGGATATGGGTTATGGTGGGTTAATGATTGGTTACCCTCTGGTAATTTAACATAACTATGGAAAATCACCATTTTTAATGGGAAAATTCACTATAAATGGTGATTTTCAATAGCTATGTTAAATTACCAGAGGGTAATGTTAGTGAAACGCTAGGGAAAGGGTCTGAAAAGTTAGGTTGGGATAAGTTAGCCTAATTCGTTGGGTGTCTGAAATTAGGGGAATGATCATAATTGAAGCAATTAGGATCCATCATCCCTAATTTTACCGCAAAGCGGTTTAGTATTTTGTTACTAACATTGTCCTCAAATCCAGTGGTGAATTATTATTTTTCCAACGATAATGGTTCTTTTGGGTGGATATCCCATTGTTAGACACATCACATCCATTAGATAGCATGGTTGAAGCATCAAACATGAGAGTTTAAGCACTTTGTTTGAGGAAAGTATCAAAGATGGGACGGAACTTTGTTCAAGAAATAGGAAGTTCAGCATGGAAAATGGAGCGCGGTGAACCTTTAACCAATTCAAAATTGAGTTGAACAATCGAGATTGGGAGTAGGATCCCAGCTGGTTGGTGGTTTGGAACATGTTTTATTTTTCCATATATTGGGAATAATCATCCCAACTGACTCATATTTTTCAGAGGGGTTTGAAACCAACAACCAGCTAGTAATAATCCCAAAAACGGTGCTCAAATTGACAGAGATCCACCAATCACCAAGGTTTTTTGGGAAATGATTGACACGGGAAACCCTGGTCCCCGGATGATACCCTTAAATCGCTGGTTAATGGATGCTTATTCCCCCAGTCATACGGTATCATAGGTAACTTGACCCAAGCCCGTATCCCAACATATGGGGATGGTTTAAAATCTTTAAAACAATATTTTGGTGGATTGCCCTCCAGTAAATTAACATAGACCCTGGTAGATAGGGCTTGGAAGATTAGTTTCCTCTAAAAAATTGTGATTTTCAGGGTCGAACTGTTAATTTACCAGATGGTAACCATTATCTTGGGATAATCCACAAACCAAATATGGCCTATGTTGAAATCCTCAGCTGCCAGGATGATGGTCCAATCCCTCTGGAGCGATTGCTGCAGGTGCAACGATTCGTCACGTTTCGTTCAGTTAGGATCTTGGCACAGTTTGCTTCTGGGTAAACCTTGGTTGAAGAACTTAGTAAGTTGATTTTTGGCATAATGTTTGACTACATATACACATATTGTAGTATTATGTAGTATTGTTGTATTATTGTTACAATGTTTTGGCTTATAATTTCAAAAATGCTAATCAGCTAAAATGCAAGTTTTGCACACTATCTAGGCGCAGGGTCTCACAACAAGTGGGTATGTCACCCATGACCAAATCAGACAATTCCTAAATTTATGGAACATAGATAAACCATGATCAGTTATGATAAATCTTAGTAATTTTGCCAAGTTTTACCCAATATGTTTTTTATCGCTATTTTGAGGAGATGGTTGGAACATGTTGGAACCCATCTCAGCCATTCTGATCAGGAGTTAGAGCTAAATGAACCGCTTCGCAGCAGGACGGGTGTGGAAAAAAAATTCTCCCGGGACTTCGCAGCGGGTTTGTGGTGGAAATGGTGGAATTCCAGGGCGAAATCCGTGGCTTTTTTCCTGGGGAAAATTGATGAGAACAGGATGACTATAAACAATAAGGACACATGTTTCATAATATAAGACTAAATGACTGGATTGTTGTTTCGCTACGACTAAATGGATAAGCCATCACATTAGAAAATTCAATCATCCCAATCATTGTAATCCACTAATAATCAACCATGACGAGAACATGAATTTCGTGACTTATCATGACAGATATATTGTTTTAATCATCCCATAATAATCATATAATTGATGATGACGATCATTGATGATCATCCAGTAATATGATCGTATGATATTTGATCGTCATCCCATAATCCATGCGGGTGACCAGGGGGATAACAATCAATTTTTTTTGATCGATTGATGTTTGCAAATGTGGTGAAAGAAATTGGGGGTATGTTCATCAATAATGATGGATAGAACTTGTGGAATATATTGGCATGTGTTCCATGGGAACACGATCACAAAATTTTTCAGACTGACAGATGGCATTCAATGGGAATCATGGATGGTCTCTGTGGTATCCCCATAGTAGCAGTAGAAATGGTCAATTGGAGGGAAGACCCCGGTTTGAGTGGAAGGGTTCTGCGGTCATGGAGACATGTGGCTCCAGAAAATCTCCAGCAAAGTCGTAGCTTGACTCACCACTGATCCCTCCAGAGCTGATTTAAGCCTTCTATTGATTAGAATGTTCATCAATTTTCCATCATTTTCCACGCTTGGATTAGAATTTTCCATCATTTTCCACGCTTGGATTAGAATTTTCCATCATTTTCCACGCTTGGACTGGAATTTTCCATCATTTTCCACGGTTCTGAAGATCCACCTGAATTTTTGAACGAAAATCGTCCCGTCATGTCCCAAGGTGGGCCCTGCCTGGAAACATGGCAGTGCCACTCCGCGAGAGCTGGATTCCTTGAGGAGATAGAGGGAATCAATGGAGGGATCTTTATGGAGTTTAAGGGATCTTTAAGGGATCTTTATAGATTTTATAGGGAGGTGAGGGATTTTGGAAGGGATGTGATCATGATTTTCATGTGATTGGCCTATGGGATTGATTGAATGATTCTTATCTGGATTTAGTGAGATATTGTAGTGGGTGTGGCTGAAAATTGGGTATGCCACCCAAATAATAGCCGTTGAATAGATGAGAAAGATGATGATCATCTGTTTTCAGACAAGCCCACATGTGCCGTGGTCAATTGGAGGATGGTCATCAATCATCAATGACTGGTTGGTGGTTTGGAACATGTTATATGTTTCCATATATTGGGAATGTCATCATCCCAACTGACGAGCATATTTTTCAGAGGGGTTGGTTGAAACCACCAACCAGATGAGGATTTTGTATCCCCATATTTGGATTCCCATGATATGGGATGACCAAGGGCCCTTGGAGCTTTTGCTCCCAGCGAAGATCGCTGAATTCGGAGAGATTGAAGGAAGTCAATGTATGTATGTTTATGTTATGTGAATTTGTTTGATCTATTTATATCTATATTTAATATATTTGCTAAAGATTCGGCGATGCAGGGAGTCTTGAAGCAGTGCCTCCTGGTTTTGAAATCTGGTCCTGATTCAGTATGCAGGGGCAGTGGTAGTGAAAGGCCCTGTGACCTTTTTTGAACATAAGCCAAGCAAAAGGAGTAGCATTTCATTCTGAAAAGGATGCTTGGAAATCCCCGGCGTGTCTGCAATCTGACATAGCTATGGAAAATCATTATGTCTAATACGTAAATCATCCATTTTCCCAAGAGACTATGTTTCCTAGCTATATGAAATGGACGGAGGGTATAAGCAAAGTTGCAAAGTCCAGTGGATTGTTATCATGTTTCCCCAGTTTTCCAAGTGTCCTCATTATGTGATTGCGTTGGACGCAGGCCCTTGCTGGAGCGAGTGGGTCACCATGCACTTCTCGCAGCGCCAAAGTCAGCAAGATGAGATCTGAAATGTGGATCTGATCGAAACAAATATTGATATCTAAATATGTATGAATGGTGATTATGATATTGATATAGTATGATATCGTCACATATTAATAATACACATTTATAGTAATACAAAAGTATGTATATATGTTTTAATGTTGATGTTTTTTTCATAATCATGGAAAACGCGTATGAAAGCCAGGCGGTAGGCTAGGCTGGAATCTCTTGTTGCAAACACTTTTCAATATCCTATCTCTGGGGTGTTGTTCAAGGGCGCGGTCTAGGCTGCTGTCAGGTGGTGTCAAGATGCTATGTAGGGTGCTGTGCAGGGTACGATGGCGAAATTTGACAAGGTGATGATTGGACTATACAAGGAATTATTATAGATGTTGTGCAAGATGTTATCCAAGAGATTGTGCAAGATATTATGGAACATGGTGCGCAAGGCGCAAGGGTTGAATATGTAACTTAGAAGATATTGGCCAATTCTGGTTCTAGGGCAATAACCAGGATAATTTGCTATGAATGATATATATATATATTGTGAGCGAGGGCTTTTATTTGGTTAAATGGTGAATTGTATTGTGGCGTACCCCGATTTGTCAAAAATATTATCATTAGATTGTAAAATGAGGTAGGAACACCCCGAGATAGAGGTAGGCATCGTAAATGAAACATTTGGCTATTAAAAACAAGTGTGATATTGGAAAAATGATGTTAGACCCCAAAAAACATAATGGAATTGGAAAATGAGACAGGAATACCCTATTTTATACAGGTCCAAGATTTTATAGCTTAAATTTGTGAATCTTATTTTATAAAAGAATTATTTTAATCATGATAGCCCATCATGAAAATCGCAATGGAATTTTGTAATATAACATGATGAACTGCATTAGAGCTTATTAAAATCAAAGCATTTTGTAGCATTTTGTAGCAAACCGAATAGTTGTAACAACATGCACGATCTAGGGCACGATTTTTGGCACGAAGGAGCGCGTAAAAAAAAAAAATATAGCATAATTTTTAACACGAGGGAAACCACAAAAAAAAATAATTTTATATACGAAAAAAAACACCGAAAACACGATTTTGATTACGAAGGAAACCACTCAAAACAATATTCGTCTAAAATATAAAGAAATATTTGTTTAATTATTAAAAATATTTTATTTATAAAATATTAAAATTATTTTAAATTAATAATTTATATTTGTTTATTATATTTTTGAGGTAAATTTAATATATATAAAAAACATATTTTAAATAAATAAATAAAAAATATTAATAATTTTAGAAATAATATATTATTAATTATATATAAAATAACAAAGGAAATTTAAAGGATAAAATATAATAAAAAAAAAAATATTATAATTTATAAATAATAAGCAAATTTATTAATATATTAAAAGGTAATTAATATTATATTTTTTAATAATTATAATATGGATTTAATAAATTTTATTTGATTGAATTATATATTTTTAAAATACAAATTATTTTTTAATTTTTAAAATTATTTATTTATTTATTATTCTTTTTAATTAATTTCGGTTATTTTATTTAAAAATTAGGATACCTATTAATATAATGTTATTATATTTAGATTTTTTATTTTTTTTTAATTATTAAGTTAATAAATTTAATTATATATTATATATAATTAATATATTAAATTATTATTTTAATAATAATATTATTATATAATAATTATTTAATTCTAATAATTTAATAATTTAATTTAATATTATTTATATATAATCTAAATATAATAACATAAATTTAACCTATATTTTTTTATAAAAATATTTTTTAAATTTAAAATTCCTAATTATAAAATTAATTTAATTATAATTTTATAATTATCTTGGAAAATTATAAAAAGGAATTATTATTCTTTTAAATATTACATAAATATAAATAAATATTTAGAATTTATTCCCTAATTATTTAATTATTTTAAATATAATAAAATTAATTAATATATATTTTTTGAATTTATAAATTATTAATAATAATAATTTTTATTATTACCTTATAATAACACCTTGCAACCATTCCAATACCTAAATTTAAATATATATATAATATTCCAAGAATTTATTAATTTATTTTTTATTTTATTTTATTTTTTTTAATTAATATTTATAATATATTAATAATTTCCCTGCCTCTCCCATATATATACCTTTCCCATTCATATATTTCCATCAAATATATGAAAAATAGGGGGGGACAGGTGGTCAAACCCGGCGATGGAAAATAATAATAAAATAAATATATTATTATTCTTAATTAAATAACACATGGAGGGGATCTGATTTATACCAATATAAAATAACATTTGGGAAATTACAAAAATATATTCCTCCAGGGGTGAATTGTTATTATAAATTAAAAAATTATTATAAATTAAAATTCTTAAAAAATAAAATATAGAAAATTTTATATTTATTTATTACATATGACTGGTGCTTGGTATAGGACATATCCAGTGGCAAGAGTCTGTGGAGACGAGCCTGAAGGAAAATTCGGCCAAAAAGGCGCCCATGAGAGGCAGGCGGAAAAGCTGGCCACAGGCTACAGGCAATGTCGTTCCCAGAAG
>Ga0126342_10007154_pt1 | contig 19889 bp, 14 predicted proteins | sample Cyp1metagenome_FD_92528 | JGI IMG/M metagenome (GOLD analysis project Ga0126342, IMG submission 92528) | Coral microbial communities from Lord Howe Island, Old Settlement Bay, Australia - Cyphastrea 1 metagenome | ecosystem: Host-associated > Invertebrates > Cnidaria > Coral ... | reverse complement strand
TACAATGTGAGGCCCCCAAGATAGCTAAGTTGGCTTATAACTCCAATAACTATGGTTTATGGTACTTATAACTATAGTTACTGGGGCTTATAAACCAACTTATAACTGGGGGGCCTCACATTGATAGGTGTTGATGTGTTTTTGGTCTTCTTTTCAGGTTGTATAAATTATCTTTCTGCGAAAAAAAAATCGGGTGCCCAACTGTTCTACTATGTGTCTGGGGGTTGCTATAAATTCCTTTTGACCTCAAATGTTTCCATCATGCGGATCTGGGTTCATGTTTGACCCTGAACCGAGAAATTACATAGATATCATAGATGTTGATCTGTACATTCATGAGGCATTCACGAGAGATTCAAGATGTTATCAAAGATGGAAACATGATCAACCATCCATCCAAACGGCCATCACTGCCAACACCCAAACATAATTCTATGTCAACAGAGCCACCAATATCATAGAACAATCAATGGGACATGCCATACTACTATTGCTGGTTGTCGGCTAACATTATAGTGAAGGCGGAATCCATCCCATTTCAATCCCATTAAATCACCAGGTTTTCATGGTTGAATCACCATTACATCACCATGAAAATTGCTGGTTATTTAACAGTTCGCCATGGAAATCCCCATTTTTTAGCTAGGTAAACCATCTATAAATGGGCCATCTATACCATGGCGAACTGTTAAATAACCAGAGGGTAATTTCTGGTTTTGACAAAAAATTCAAAACAAACGAAGCCTTTAAGCTCCAACACTTCCCTGTTGAGAACTTCCCAAAATCACTGAGAGCAGCACTGTGGTTTTACAAAATGCCAACTGCCATCCCCAAATATAGGTTTTATTGATTATATACCCCCATATGAAACCCCCAAAATAAGGGGTTACAGTTGTTAACTATAGTAGCCATGAAATGGATTATGATAATACCAGATGGATCGTCATGCATCACATTAGATTGCTGGATGACAATGAACTAATATTAGATTACTAGTTTATACTGACTACATGTTGATTATTAGTGAATAATATAGCTACTGAAGACGGCCAAGGCTGGCCCACCGGGGGAAACCATGGGAAACCGCAGGAAACCAGTTGATGATGTACACCGACAAAACCTCAATGGTGGTTTTCCATGGCAAACATGGAATAGTACAGTCACTAATAGCAGTTTGTAATTTAAAATAGTGAACAATAATGTATATAATACAACAGTTACTAGCTAATTAATAATAATAGCACACTATGGTTTAAACTGATCACAGTGTTCATGGTCTATAATAATCTATGTACACACTTATCATGAAAGATCTATAGTTGTGATACCCCCAATACTTGTTGACTATAATTCGTTATCATATGCCCCAATAGTTGTTGGCTATATCCCAAATTATCATTTAAACAATGGCTAAATTGCCATGGTTGTTGATTCTACCCCAAATCATGATACCTGATTAACATTCAACCCATTATACCCAAATTATGTACATATATTGTTGTAATTCCCATTATACACATTATGAACCTTGTTGTTATGAGATTACAGGGAATTAATGGGAGACCATTGAAAATAATCTGTGGGTTACATATGGCAAATGTGATATATATATATATATATAGGTAGATATATATATATATATATGGGAAAAATAATATGAGTATAGTATTGATTAAAATGAAATAAGCTGATGTGAACATTTATTGTTAACATACACTATACATATATATATATATGTATACATATATTAAGACATGTTCTTGTTATACCTTCCATTACCTTCCTAAGAACCCCATCTCACCTGATAGGACACATCCCACAAGCTCGACAAGCGACGGCCTCGCGTTGTGCGCAACCGGGTTGATCGTGGGTTGTGGGATGCCCCAAAACCATGGCTTTCAATACTAAAATTTATCTACAGTAATCTTGGATGATTTGGGGGGACCCCCATTTTAGGAAACGTCCATTGAGTTTCTGTCAGTGTATCTTCAGCTACAGTAGACTGGATTCACTTGGCTGCAGTTGCTGTTCTCAACATCTTCCATGTTGCCTCACACAAATCCAACCCAGGAACGAGTAGGTTCAAACAACCCAAACCTCAATGCCGACATCAACAAAGATGCAGCCCAGTGATAGCCGACTATAGCCATGATGTGGTCTACGAGTCTACATGGGTATGGGCGAAGGAAGGTGTGGACCGAACTGAAGATAAGGACCAACATCTGTGGCCCAACATGGTTTTCAATGTTTAATTCATGGCCATGAAATGCAGCAAAAACTCATTATATCATGAACGAAAACATAAATCACATATAATGACATGAACCAAGAAAAAACTGTCCGGTGGTTGCGAACTCGCAGTAGCTCCATGGCTACCCATTTAGGCAAGATGGATGCAGTCGCAAAGCTCCAAAGACACCCCCCCCACTCGCCACTGGATATCACATCGTTATTTTTATGTCCTATTAGCCCCCATTACTGATAGATATGACCCGTATTTGTTTTGTAGATCATACCGTATGTCCCATGATATATTCCCATGATTTAATGGTTGATCATCAAACGTCAGATATCACTGGTTACAGCTAGATATCATCCATTAAATCATAATTCAGACACATTACATGATCGTTCAATGCTGATTTTTCAAAAGTCCATATAAATATATATATATATAATATATGTATAAATCATTATTGATATCCCAGTTATCCCATATTATCCCGTATTATTGATCAACCATATTGTCAATTAACCACATCACCTTCCCGACCTTCCACAGCTTCAAGACGACGGCGACCCGTCACCAGGACCACGCTGATCAGCAGGGCATCTGAGTTCAGACCTGGCGAGGTCGTCGCTTCAATCTACTCCAGGAGGATTATAATGATTATGTTATTATCAATCTACTCAGATGCCCCATTGGCATATACTATGCAAAATATGGTAAATTAACATAGACCCTCTGGTAAATTAATCATATCTACTGATTAATGGTACCCTCTGGTAAATTAACATAGACCCTGGCAGTCATCGGGGTTGGAAGACTAGTTTCCATTAAAAATTGGTGATTTTCAGGGTCTATGTTTATTTACCAGAGGGTACATCAAATAATGGTACATCAAATCATGGTAGGATTATATGCCAATTACAGACTATTTGATGTACCTACAAATAAATATGCGTTGGCATAGAGTGCAAATATGGTACGTCAAATAGTCTGTATCTATTTATCATATATTTTGTATATATATATAATATATAATTATATAATATATCATATTTCTATATGTCATGCATGTGTGTATACAGAATTATGTGTATCACAACTTCTGTTGTAGCCTTCAGGGCCAATTCAATGTCTCCCAGTTGGTGGTTGTGCCATCTACCCATCGGGGAAATCTTGTGGGGACCCCCTATCCAGATTGGTTGATTTTCCCATGGTGCGTTTGCGCCATGGGTAAAAACCCAACAGGTTGGCTTCACGCAAAGATAAAGGTTGGTTCATGTTTCCTATCCGCTAGATAATTCACATAAAAAATATTAAGACATATGAATACCGAAATCCCATTAGCAGAATCATCATTTAGCCCAAAAACACTTCCGGGTATACTTCCCCACGTTTGAGACAACCCCATCCCCACTAATTACATTGGTAAAGCACCGTGTTTTGATAGTCACATCCCAGTTCCGTACGGTAAAACTGCCAACACCTATTCAACCCCTCAATATCAAAATCCAATCAATGTATGACATACTAATAGCATGGTTTGCCATCAATTTACCCCCCACCAATAACAACATGGAGGTTTTCAAAAATGGGGGTATACTCCCACTTATCATCCATTTTCATTTGGATATTGCATGAAAATACCTTTACGTCCATGTTTTGGTTGGATTTTCCATGAAAAAACTATCCAGCGTGGCTATGGAAACCTCCACCAGCTCCGGCCACGCCTGGAAATGCCGCCAGCAATGTGGCGCGCACGGCAGTTTCCACCTGCGTTGGTGGTGGGGCGATAACTCCAAAGACATTCCCATATATTCCCATCAGATAAAGTGAATAGAATATATGATATGGATATAATATATGATTATATATAGGGATCTGTATATAACAGTGTATAGGAACAGTGTGTAGGAACAGTGTATAGGAACAGTGTATATGTTTTATGCTAATAATAGGGACATGATAAGGGATTGGTATATAACAGTGTACAGGAATACACGTAGTCTAATGGGATATTCTAGCAAATAATCACCACAGGGTAGTACCCTGTCGTGAAATTTACTATAGTCCAATATCTGGCTATAGCTGAATATATGGTCAATATAGGCCATGTCATACTATCTAGTATCTATATATGGGGAATTATGTGCTCTAGTTGAACATTCTTTTAGGCGCTACAGTAAGAATTCAACCAAAATGCATCAAAACATTCAAGACAATGGATCAGCATGGGAATCGTGTCATCTTTATACGATACTATTGCTTCCCGGAGTTCTGGAATATGATTTGTGTGTCATGTAAGCACAGAGTCGTGGCCAACCTTGACTCAACTATGATAGGGGGATATGATCGGGATGCACACATAATCTTGGCCAAGAATCATAAGTTGCGGTTGATTCCCAGCATTGAGGTTTTTTAGCTTCAGGGTTGAACATTAACAGGAATCCAATCGAATTGCTGGTCAAACCCATGGGTTGTCAGCATGTTATTTTTCCAACAAGACCAGGCCAGTGGTGACTTAGACCTTGCTGCAAATTGATGTGTTTCTTTAATCTGTGGATCTGTTGGGTATGCGGCCCAAGAAAAGGATAGGCAAGTAACAAAACACTGTTGTGTTTGGCCGTTCTATCTATCTTTCTGGGGGTTACTATACATCATTCAAATATTGGTAAACATAGGAATAGGTAAATCACCAGTGTATCAAGGTACTGCAAATCCCAATGTTCTATCGTTTAATAATTCCTAAATATATCTTCGGATAGTCGAATAATGACTCATCTATAGATTATCCATAGATGATTTACCAATTAAAAACGCTGATTTACTTCATGAAATTGGCAAAACCCCTACGAGATTTCCCCATTCTTTGATGCTTACCATCTGGTTATGACTAACAGTTCGCCATGGAACATCACCATTTTTCATAGGAAAATCATCTATAAATGGGCCATTTTCCATGGCTATGTGAAATAACCAGAGGGTAAATCCCATGGTCTTCCATGTTTTTCCGTGGGTTCCGTCCCCGCCTGGCTCTCCTCCACCCCTGGCAGCTGCAGGGTCACGGAACCACTGATGGAGGCCGCCAGATTCACAGCCTGAGATCTGCCAGGATCATTGGGGATGATTATGGGGAAAAAAAAATCAGTTGTACATTGTCATTACCCTCTGGTTATGCCAAAATAGCTATTGAAAATGGCCATTTATAGTGGATTTTCCCATTAAAAATTGTGATTTTCCATAGTTATGTTAGTTTACCAGAGGGTATGGGGTAAGAAACAAATCATGGAAAATCGGTTATCATAAAAAGGTTATCCATAATGTGAACAGATACTGGAGATATGATGGGTTACAATCTTACTGGTGCGTTTTACGTAGGGAATGGATGGGAATGGGGGTTGCTGGGATGATTATGAATAGTGATTATGGATCATTCCCTCATTCCCTGCTAAGCACCAGTAAGTTATGGGATACAGAAGTTTTAAAACTATGGGAAAATACAAAAACAACATATGCACAACGACGTATGTATATGTATGTGCATTAGTATTTGCACAACTATAGACACAATATACAAGTGTATACAATTATATATATATACATATGCTAAATATATATATATATATAATATAATGTTTCCTACTAAAGTGATGCACCAACTTGTGTTCTCTTCACACTCCACAATATGGATATGGTTGCACCTTGCGACCCCAAAATATGATCTGTGATTCCCTTGGATCAAAATTAGTGATCCTCATATCTCAGCGTCATGTTGGCTGCGTGAACTATGCTAACTATGCTTTGATTTTTGTCTAAGAGGAACTACCCTCTGGTAAACAAACATAGCTATTGAAAATTGCCATTTATAGTGGATTTTCCCATTAAAACATGTAATTTTCCATAGTTATGTTAGTTTGCCAGAGGGTACCAAAATGGCACTCCCTGGACATCTGGGCGATTTCCTTTCCCATTCAGTTTCCACATGAACGTGGCAGATCATCCGAGCAACAGTTCCATCGTCGCACGAACCGGTGCCGTTCTCAAAGTACCTGCAGCAGTTGCAGCAGCTCCACTGAAATCTCAGCTGTTGAGGTGATTAGCTCGCCATCATTAGGAAACAATTGCAGGATTTCCAGTGGGGGTCACAAACCGTGGTTCCCTTCGACAATTTCCTCAAATAAATCCACTAAGATGCATAGATGCCCTACAAAAATCGTTTGCTTGACCTATTCATTCCATTCCTAAGTGTTAAATCCATCTTTTGAGCATAGCACTATGACACCTACATGATAGACTTAACCATTCGTGTTAAATCCATGGTTAAATCATCCGTAGTGTTAAAATGGCCATAGACCAAACCATGGCGCCATGGTGCGTCCCCAGTGCCCGGGCCTCGCCATGTAGATCATGTAATGCGAAACCTTGGACCTAGGCCATTGGGCCATGGAAGATCTCCCTCTTCAAATCGCCATGGAAATTGGAACATCTGGAACTTAGTAGAGCTAGACAGAAAAAAAAGATAATACAACACCGATAATATGATAGAATATGTCATCTAACACAAGTCTAACAGTCTAACACAACTCAAAAAGTAACACTGGTTTGACAAAAGGCTTTGACACTGACCTAAACATGAGTTTAAAACCCCATGGTCTGTGGGAACTTGGACCCTGTGCACTTCCAACCAGCGACTCCAACTATCTCTTTGAAGGCGCATGCAAAAAAAACACATGGGATTGTGTCAAAAGACCGAAAGCATTATCTGAAAATTGCCATTTATAGTGGGTTTACCCATTAAATATGGTGATTTTCCATACTTATGTTAGTTTACCAGAGGGTATCATTATCACCAAAAGAATGAAAAACTGACCAGCACCAAATTGGCTGGTTATCCCGCGCCGGGTGTGGATCATGGTGGATCACAACTTGCTGTGTCCCTTGAAGGCGACTTTGAGGCCCTATGGGTTGTTAGATGTTTCTGTTCATCACGATTTGTTGCCCAGAATCATGTTGTTGCTGAACATCTGAATCTGTGTTTTTTGAAAAAAACATTGTGGTATCTTACCCCCTAAAGTGCATCAAATTGCCCTGCAATGACGGTAGATCCTCCATTTTTAGAGACGAACCCAGATCAATCAAAGCCTCATTTTCCCATGGTTTTAACATTTGACATTGTCATGGCAAAACCACCATGTCTATTCATTTTGGATGGTAATGGTAAATCTTTAGTAAATACCATGTTTCACCCTTATTTTTGCCCTGTAATTCCCCATGAGACATACCCTTCAATTGAGCTTGTTTGGCAATAAGGCCACCCCAGAATTGTTAATCAGATTTCATCACAAGTTTCCGTAGTGAAATGGCCATCAGCTGGTGGGTACAATCACGTAAATCCAAGAATCAACCGTCCCATTAACCAGCCAAGACGTACCCAAATTCATAAACCTCAAGCTTGAGGATGGTCTATGACATTTGGAAGAAACCGCATCCAAATATCCAATATCAAATTCCACCGTTTTTGATTGTTCTCCTCTGGTAAACTAACATAGCTATGGAAAATCACCATATGATATAGGTAAACCAACTACAAATCACCCATGTTCCATAGCTATGTTAGTTTGGTGGTTTCAACCCCTCTGAAAAATATGAGTTCGTCAGTTGGGATGGTTATTCCATTCCGAAAGTCATTCAAAATTCCATGGTTCCAGTCACCACCAACCAGCTATATATGGTTATTCCAATGATTAACCATAGATTAACCATCTATATTAACCATAGATTACCTATAGATTACCTATAGATTAACCATAGATTAACCATAGATTTAACCATAGATTATCTATCTATCTATATATATATATATGTTACTGTTAGTTTTACCAGAGGCTAAATCCCGAAAAAAAACTCGTCAGAACCGAGCCGCACGTCCCGGTTGGGCGGCTCCCATTGGAGCGTTCCTCCCAGGTCCGTGGCGTCCAAATCGAAGTCCGGGAAGGTGGCGTTGCCGATGACCTTGGGACCACCACGTCATGGACCCAGGGGGGAGTTGTTGGATGGGAAAATCATCTATAAATGGATGATTTAATGGGATTTATAGTGATTTAATGGGATTTTATGGTGATTTCATGGGATTTATAGTGATTTAATGGGATTTTATGGTGATTTAATGGGATTTATAGTGATTTAATGGGATTTTATGGTGATTCCATGGGATATTAATGGGATATACCCTCTGGTAAACATACAAAAAGCTATTGAACATGGCCATGTATAGTTGATTTATCCATTAAAAATGGTGGTTTTCCATAGCTATGTTAGTTTACCAGAGGGTAAATGGATCTTAAATGGATATAACATGGACATAGGATGAATGTAAAATGGATGTAACATGGATATCACATGATTCACATGGAGATATATGAAGATAAACATGTGTATTCCCAAACTTTGGGCTAAAAAATGCGGGAAAATGTGGGAATAAATGGGGGAAAATATGGTGAACATAGGGGGATATATATATATATAATTATATGTATTCTATATATATGGATATGTTAGATAAAAGGAAAGTGGGTCCTCCCAATTCAACAAGATGATGAAAAACAACTGGAAATCTTGCGATTCAAAAGGATCCCAGGACCAGAAGTTCAACGTTCAGCCTGGACATGGCTACATTTCGGAGTCCAAGTCTGGGGTTGCCTTGATGGCTCCAAATTTCACCATAAAACACAGATAAAAAACACATCGAAATTTGCGGGTCTGCTGCAAGTCTTCAATTTTAGATGGCGCACGCACACACACAATTTGCAGGTTTCTCTATTGACGAAGACGAATTTTGTGATCTTTTGGGTTCCCCAACTTGGAGCCCAATCTCCACCCGTGCCACCCATTTGACCATCAAAATTGGATGTCAAAGTTGGTTGTATCCCCTGAAAGATCTCCTATGAGACATTCCAAAAAATTAAGAATCCCCGGTAAAGTATCACAAAATGATACACCCAATATTAATCAAACAACATTACCAATTGTTCGCTAATGTTGTTTATATCCCCTGATTTTTTCCCTATGGTATACCATATATTCATGATTCATATATTCCAGAACAAATAACTCACAAAATAGTATCTATTTTTATTGACCCACCTCAATATTGTTGGTCATATCATGCCTATATCCCTCATTTTTTCCCTGAAATATCTTATTAAGTTCATCATATCCCTCAAACATTCCCCTGAAATATCTTATATAAATGGTTCATCAATATCACCAAAGTTTTACACTCTGGTAAACTAACAGTTTGCTATTGAAAATGGCCATTCATAGTTGAGTTTTCCCATTAAACATGGTGATGTTCCATAGTTTTTTGGAAAGGTTTACCAGGCCGGGTATCCCCACCACCTGTCCCCACCACTGGGTCCCCCGGGCTGCCAGCGTATCCGATAGCTCCGCCGTAGTTGGGGTACTTTGTTCCACCAGGCTGGAGGCTGTGTAGATCAGGATCTCGCCTTCGCAAATCCCAGCGGGGTAAAGATAGGATCCATGGTGCTGTTATATATGGTGCTCCATGGATCCCATCAATATACCCCATGATCCATTATCCATTTGGGTTAGCATATACATACCAGCACCATGGATCCTATATATGAATATTGGATTAGTTGAATGGATCCAACAAACGTCTAATGGAGTGCCTATGAATGGATGAGTTGAACTAGTTGAATGGATTAGTTACATACATCTCATTCGGATGTTGAGTTGAATGAAGTAGTTCCTAATACTCCTGGATGTACTAGATCAATTCATGATCAACGTTTTCTTGGCATATGATACACCTGCGAGACAGCACAGCCAGCAGGATCCGTCCAGCTGATTCGATCCTATGGATCCACCTTCTCAGTGCGGTAGATCCAATAAGCTCCAATCCACTTGAATCAATCGTGATGACATATCCATTCTACATGATTCCCCATGAATGTGGTAGATCCAATTTTTAAAAAATATCCCATATTATCCCCAGTATTACAAAATTCGTTGGTTCCAAATTCATTCCCACAGGCTAGTTTCGGTGTTTTATAGCATTGGATCTACTACATGAGAATCCCAATATTGGGATATTGAATTCATATCAACATCCCAAAAATGCCTCATTGATCATCATTGATCCATGTTCATCAATAGTTCACAAAATGTAGATCTGATGTTGAGTTTACCCAGTTAGGAACCATGATCAGGCTAGAACCAACCAGAAAGGGATCATAAACAACATAATTATATAATAATTATAACACATTCCCAGTAGATTCTACATTCATGGTGATTTGTTCTACATATGTTTCTATATCATGAATGTAAGTCCCATCTCCAGTGAAACAGCCCAACCATATCCCCAGCATTTGTTGGCCATATACCCATAAATCCCTGGCATGTGGGCAAGCCTGCTTGCCATATAAACAACTACCAAATTCGGGGGATGGTTTCAATCTGAAATCACGGTAGTCTAGTGATTAACATGTCTATCACTATGTAATACTTGGAAACACCAGCCATACATCAGCCCTCTTTAACGATCATGGCCTATGGCCTCCTGGGTAGTCGGACACCTTCGGGGCTGCGATCGGGTTCCCCGCCTCCTTCATAGCCCATCTCCGCCGGCAGCGCGAAGCTGCTGCTGCCAGGAGAGGCACTGCCGATGGCCAGACGGCCTGGCCATGGGAATTGAATGAAGCATATTTCATGATTGAAATCGGCATTGTAATAGGGATTGATATACCAACAAAAATCTACCAGTACTGAAAGAAAGTCGATGTTGCGATACTTTTAAGTGATTTGTTTTTTGAGTTTTGGAATGCTATAGAAGAATAGTATGACTATGTAAGACTACAATAACACACTACAATTATATTGCTGGTATGACCTAGCGATGACAGTTAGATGATCACATCATAATCAAATTGAAACTATAAACATGCGTCAGCCTTCAGGGGTAAATATTTGGACATATCATATCTCAGTTTTTGGAAGGCTTATCATTATCTATTATGTCTATTGAACATTGATCTCAACTTCAGTAGGTTTTTTTAGTCAAGTCGTGTCAAGGAAAGTCTTCGGGTACTTCCAATTTTTTGTTCCAAATGACCCTCTGGTTATGTCAAAATAGCTATTGACAATTGCCATCTATAGTGGATTTGCCCATTGAAAATGGTGATTTTCCATAGTTCTATGTGGCTGTTTACCAGAGGGTCAACAAAATCGTAGAAAAATCACCATTCCATCCAGGTCGTTCCCTTAGGGGTTGAGCGTCCCAGGTCGCCTGCCGAGTTGTTGAAGTAGAGCCGATAGATTTGCACCGCTGCCAGATCAGAAGGTTCGGACCAGGAGATGGTACCTGCACGTGTACCCTCAGGCATGCTTCCAACCAGCCCAACAAAATCTGGTTGGTGGTTGACCTACCCCTCTGAAAAAATATTAGTCAATGGGAAGGATGGATTATCCCATATATGAAATGGAAAATAATCCAGCCATATTCCAAACCATCAACCAGAAATTGGATGAAACATGATCACAGAAAACATGGATATCCTGCGAAGCAAACTTCAGATGGCAAACTTTCACTCACATTTCAGATTTCATCAGCAAATCCAGGGATCCAATGGGATCCATGGATCCATGGGCTGTTTTAAGCTGGGGATGGCCGTCAAGCTGCCGCCGTATTGATCCAAGTCCAAGTCCAGATCCAGGAACTGAATCTGAGAGACGCTCGCCTGGGCTGCATCGATGAAACACGTCCTGAAACCCACAAGGAGGTGTTCTTTCAAAACAAATGGAAGTTATTGAAACTTATATATAATATATATATATATATTATATTTGGTTTTGTCCAACAAATGGCAAAGGAGACAATTATGGTCAATTATGATCAAAGTCCAGGCCAATCAGCCTGAGGTATGGCTGAAATAGGAATTTCATGACGCCCCAAAGGGTCACAAAAGCCTACGTGTGACAAAGGAAGGAAATAATTGCTAGATTCATATCTATTTATCATACATTCCGAATAACCTAATAGAGGTAAAGCGGCCTAGAAACTATAAAGTTCAGGACCTCCAGTTCTAGCACTCCTTCCCCTTTGCGGAAGTTGTTCACGCCCGGATATCATACTGTGGATTACCCAAAAATAAGGCCTCCCCCGAAATTGATGCTTTACAACCACATTTTCCCGTAAAGACATCCAAAGCCATTGGGTTTCCCCACAAAGACATCCACAATGACATGCGCGAAGGGTGTGGTCTGTTCCACCAAACTCGATTGCCTCAGAGACTTGGAGACTCAAATTGGTACATGACCAAATGAAGATCTACAGTACCCAGACTAGCTTTGACATTGTGGATTCTTTTGGTATGTTCCAGCTTTCTGAAGCTCAGCAGTTTTGTCCTAGCAATAATAGCAATATATGTCAAGATATCTTCTGCAACTTGTTGACAAAGCTATGCAAGAAATGGCTTTAAATAGCTTCTCCAGCCAAATCTGGTCATCACTGTTTGTGTCCTGTGATGTGAGGGAACCCGCTAGCAACCATGGACGATGTCTTGTCAAGACAGTCACAGAAACTTCTGGCACACAGCACTTGGCGTTTATTGCAACCAGCATTTCAATACTACAGTAGTATGTGTATGTATGTTTTAACCTCCAACAATCAACCACAGTGCCACCACATGAACATCTGAAAGAGGATAGAAGGTATCTTGGCCGCCACTCCTGGCTGCTTCTTGGAGAATGAATTTTCAGACTATTTTATGAAACCGTTCACAGTGGATATGTCTCAAACTGGTGAACACTCCAGACCTGAGAGCATCTTCCAAATCTTCCAAATATAAAGGTCAAAATTAGGTACAACAATCATTGGATGGTTACCCTCCAGTAAATTAGCATAGACCCTGGCAGTCATCGGGGTTGGAAGATGAGTTTCTACTCCAAAATTGGTGATTTTCAGGGTCTATGTTAATTTACCACAAGGTAGTAATATCCATTAACCATCATTAACCACCATTAACCATCCAATTTACCAGAGGGTAATTCCAAAACTAGACTTAATCTGTGGTCCCCCAGGTCTGAAAAAAAATGACCCATTCCCATTCGGACGCGGATCTCAAGTCTCACATAGTCTTTCACTTTGTTTTCAACACATTTTTAAGATATATCAATATATATAAATATACACAATATATATATATATATATATATATTATGTTATTATAATATATGTATATTTGCATATATATATATATGACCATATATATATATACACATCCCAATTACATCCCAGTATATCCCAACAAATATTGTATCCCAAGACACACATACACACACATGTTTCAACACTCCAGGCCATTCCAGGCCAAAATGCAAATAGACCAACAAGTGTGTGTAGTTCTCCAACGGCGTCTCCGGTGCTAGGTCGAACTGGCTGGCAGGAACCGGCACCTGGGCTCAAAACCATAATCTGGGAGGGATAGAACGGGATAGAATGTGGATATCAACGGGATACCAATGTAAATTTTAATGTATATACTGGTTGGTGGTTTCAACCCCTCTGAAAAATATGAAAGTCAGTTGGGATGATGATTCCCAATGTATGGAAAATAAAACATGTTCCAAACCACCAACCAGATATATATATATAATATATATATACATATTGGGAGGATGAACATCCATAAATCCCATTTTGGTGTTCACCACTTCACCGGCGACCCATGCCCAGCAAATTCACCTGAAATTCTGTGCAGTCACCCCAGTGACCTGTCCGCAGAAGCTTTCCATAAAATTATGCCGCCAGAAGTAATGTCAACCCTGGATTAATAAACCCCAAACGGCTGTTATTTTTGGGAGGGTACCATTTAAGTATTAGATGAAATGACTATTGGAGGAGTACCCCCCTAATTAATAAACCATGGTTTAGTCTCATCCGGGGTTGACATTACCAAGTGAGATCAAAGTGGTGCATTCCACCATGATTCTTCACTGATCTTGTCATGGAGGATGTGCATAACCAGGAACGTCCGAAAAAAAAGCAAATTCGATCGAGCCTGAAATCCCAATCCGAGATATCCGAGGAATTTGATGATTCCAAGGTCTGACTCGCCGCTGTTCCGGTTCATAAGTGCGTGTAAAGCTGTAGCTACAGGATTTTGTATCCCTGCTATGGTAGTGACCAGTGAACTCATTTCTAGATCATTGTCAATTTTCCGAACAGGTTTCCCCATGGGTATTTTCCACATCTTATTGTTTGTTTGCACCTAATATAAAATGGAACCTCAAAACACCAATGATCAGGAGGGAAATCATCTTCCAAAGTGCATTTTTGGGCTTCCACGTGAATTTTAGGAGGCGTTTGTCCTGAAAATGGATCTCCGCCAAACAATAGATCTTAACATATCTTAACTGGGTTGGTAGACTATTTGTAGATTTCATAGGAAATTCCATGGGTTTTCCACATCTTTTTGTATAGGTTTACCCCACCCCAAATGGACGCCCCAAGGCACCGTCTTCAGCATAGATCGGCACAGCGCCGCGCCGCCTTCCTGCGACGCCGTCAAGCGACGCTCCGACGAAGCGGGACTGTCCCACCTCAACGTGCGACCAGCCGCTATTTGCCATCCAAAGAATGGAACAATTTTTCATTTTAACCATGGGGAATATGAAAATGGGATATTGATGGTTAATGATCTTAATCTGGCATTTTAGATTGGGATTTTCCATTATAAACCATCCAGCTATTGGGGTATCCCCATTTTGATAATTAACCATATTAACTTAACCATATTCATGTATATATATATATACATATTAATCTGGCTGGTGGTTGGTTGGGTTGGGCTACCCTGTGAAAAATATGAAAGTCAGTTGGGATGATTATTCCCATATATTATGGAAAATAAGAAACGTTCCAAACCACCAACCAGATAAGATTTTCCATTATAAACCATCCAGCTATTGGGGTACGGTATCCCCATTTTGAACCATGTCAGAAAAAATTAGGATGCCAACTTGGAAGAGATGTTCTGAAACATGTGGGATGTAACATGGCAACCATCAAAAAACAATGTGTACCCTCAAACATGGTTGTGTTCAGGCCAGGAGCAGGTCCGTAAAGCAGGTACCTATTCACTTTTGTTGCGATGATCCTTACTGCTAAAGTGTAATGGAACAATGACATAAATCAACATGAATAAGAAAACATAACCAACAAAAACCAAACCATCTATGTGGTCATATGGTCTCAAGTGTTTTGTTTAGACCCATCGCCATACAGACAGGCCTCAACATCTTTACTTGGATCATAAAGCCAACTAGCAACTATAATTCATGATTAACTGGGGTAACAAACACTTTATTCACAGAATGGCCAATACCTATACTTTCCTATACTAACCGTTTGTCAATGGTCTACTCGTCATGAATCATGCTCAACATGACCGCTTTCGCTTCTATTAAACAGAGAAACAACAAAACAAATCAACAACATAGCAGACATAGCATAACCGCAGACACAGCACAATTCCGTTTAGTTTGTGTTGTTGCAATCAGCCTGATACCATTTATGGAAAATTATTGTTGAGCGAAGCTAGCCATAATGCATGACACAGGCCACGTTTCGACAAAATTTGATGATTCAACATATCCATGGGTCAATGGATAAACATCTCCAAATCAAAACTAACAATTTTTCTTGGTGCAACCCCCCCAAAACCGCATCCACTCACCAAGCTTTACGGGTCTAGCAGCTTCAACATCTCTCGTGCGGTATCAACTGCTACCTGGCGTGGATTTACCAGCAAACATTGGGAGAACGGAGATGTTTGCCAACCACAGGGGTTGTAATGGGGCGTCAACTGGAATACAATGGGGGTGTAATTAGCGAGAATATATCTGGTATATATCTGGTTGGTGGTTTTAACCATGAAAAAAAATAGTCAGTTGGGAAAGGTTATCCCATATATTCTAGAAAAATAACAAATGTTCCAAACCACCAATCATATATATATATATATATATTGGGAGGATTTCTAGATGGAAAATGGTCCATTTATAGATGGTTTACCTGTTAACAATGGTGATTTTCCATGGCTATGTTAAATCACCTACTTTTGTTCGTGCCATCCAGTGATATTGATAATGCTTGCCCGGCAAGGGAAATACTTAAGCTAGCTTCAATATGGTCCATGTCATTTGACTTATCGTGCCATGATATATGAGTTTGTTGGACAGTTAAATACACTTCATAAGAAATTATATACTGTACATTCAAATCACAACTCATATACTAACTACATTTTAGAATGATACTAAAGGCTGTAGCATCATTGCTGATTTTTGATGGATGTTTCATCAATTTGCTACATAGTCACAAATGCCCTAACAAACCGGAGTATGATGTTCACAACAATCAACATGGGACGCTACATTCCTTTTTACTGGTGGCTACAACAGTCCAACTTCATCACATGTCAAATCATGTTACTCTCCGGTAATTTAACATAGCTATTGAAAATGACCATTTATAGTGGATTTTCCCATTAATCATGGTGATTTTCCATAGTTATGTTAGTTTACCAGAGGGTACATGTTTCATCCCAATTCTTACTGGCCCCAGACCCCAGCAAGTCCATCCGGGAACCACCAAAAAAACAAAACGACATTTTACGTGTCGATCAGCAAAATCCTGATTCTGGTGCCAAGCTTCCCACCATTCCCATTCCCGTTCCCGTTCCCATTCACTCCGGATTCAGAGTATCACCATAGTTGATGATACCATGATATGATATATCTATATAATTATAATATATATCTATATATAGTTGATATACCAGTTATTATACCAGTTATTATAGATACCATGGCGAACCTCAATTTGGCTTGGTGCCATGCTGAATCCCCGTGAATCCCCAATCGCGCCTGCTGGACGCGCTCAGTGGTCAGAAGGAGATCTTTCGCCGAAGCCAGCAGCGGGTGCTCCTGGCGATGTGAGACGATTGAGGCGCCCAAACAGATCGCGGGATCTCTAAAAATTACCCTCTGGTTATGTCAAAATAGCTATTGAAAATGGCTATTTATAGTGGATTTTCCCATTAAGAATTGTGTTTTTCCATAGCTATGTTAAATTACCAGAGGGTATTAAGACGCCATCAATGATATAAGTATCATCACTTCAGTCGTGATCATGAGGATCATTTTTTGCGATTCCCAGCTTTCAGACAAACTCACATTGCAGGGCATAAACGATACGATACTATGTTTCGATATCACATGGGAGGAAAAACACATTGAACATGGATGAACATGGGCCTTCAGGTGAAAAAATATTGACAAATGGCACATTCATAGCAACAGCATGCAACAACCAACGAACCAGCATAGACTATTGCTAACAAAATTAGAAACAGAATCAACAAAGGAAGTTGTCTAATATTGGATACATATCCCCATTTCATGCTGGCAAAACCATGTGAAATTCCTAATTTTGATGGTTACCCTCTGGTAATTGAACAGTTTGCTATTGAACATGGCCCATAGAAATAGTTGATTTACCCTCCAGTAAATTAACATAGACCCTGGCAGATAGGGGTTGGAAGACTAGTTTCCATTAAAAATTGGTGATTTTCAGGGTCTATGTTAATTTACTACTCATGTTAACCTTTAAACCAACAATAAGATGAGGGTACCTGTGAAAGATGGTGGATCTTTCCATAGCAAACTGTGACAGTTTACCAGATGGCGATCCATCAAATCCTATCATTTTTCGTAGCACGCCGCCAGGCCTTGCTCTGCAATTTCTTCACCACATCGCCATCCAGTTCTGTCCAGGGAGGCAGAAGCACCTGCAAAAAAAAAACGGTGAGAAGAGATGAAGGGATTTACATGAATTGGAGATATATCCATAATGGATGTGTATACATATATATATATAATATGAGATATCAAAGGGATTCAAGGGAATGCAAAGGATATGTAATGAGATATTCTGAAATGGAACACTCCTTGGTTTTCGGGATTTGCTGGGATAATAAGAGAGATTTATTGGAATCAGCTAGTACATGGAATATATAACCCACCAATTTGATATGACTAGTTGGGTGTAGCTAAAAAAAGTGGTACCCCCAAAAATCAGCAAAAATGAAGTGGGGACAGTGGTGATTTTTACCTGGGGATTCATCTGTTGGATTTTTACACTGGGACTCAGTTCAACATTCCGAATGGTTTATATGTTGCATGCCAACTCTACTTCCAAAAACTGGTTGGTGGTATACCTACCCCTCTGACAAATGATGGAGTTCGTCAGTTGGGATGATGACATTCCCAATATATGGAAAGTCATCAAATTCCATGGTTCCACCAACCAGTATATAGATCTATTAAGTCCATATTAAGATATATTAAGTCCCATTAACCCATATGAACAGTCCCTATTGTTGATGGGATAATTCCATGGTTCCAGTCACCAGCAACCAGAAAATGTTCCAACTCGTAATGTAGAAAAAAACAGGGATGATTGGGGTCGCGCAGTCGGAAGTTCACCAGTTAGGATCCATGCTTTGTAACACTGGGGATATCGGGATATCCCATATTTTGTATACAAAAATAGGGGTTTAATCTAGTATAATGTGGTATACCCAATTAGACATGGAATATGTCTGATTGCACTACATTGAACTATATACATACATGTTGTTGCATATTGTATTCTACAGACTGTACCCACTTCTAAATGGAACGGCACTCCCAAGTTGCTCAAGCATTCATGTTTCTGGCCACACCCCCTGTAGGCGCCTGGAATTCCAAGTGCCAAACAGGCAGCAAGCGAGATTCATAGAGTCGCCGCGAGGTATCCCTGGTGAGGCAACATGGCTGGGGACAACTATGGTTTATCGAGTCCCATCCCCAATTTACTCCGCTTTGCCCAATTTTTTTGCCTAAACCTGAAACACAAACATCAACATGCAAAGCTAACCATTTCTGTTTGTTGAGCTCTTGCGTGTGGGTCAAAACTCTGGCGACTGTCTGTTCAACTCCAAATGGTCTCAGAGTCTCACAGCAATCCATGTCGACATATGACACCAATTGCTGTCCCCATTTGATGGTTATGAAGCATGCTAAATCTCCATGATTGGTCCTTTGTCTGAATCCATATGGGTTTGTCCATGCTAGTCACCCAATGGTGTGTGATCATGAGCTTCCCCCATCTAATTGGTCATAAATTGCGAGGAATTCCCAATTTTGGGCCAAACCAAAATGATGGACATCACAATTCTTCCTCCTTCGAAACCCATTTTTGGATGGTTCTAGTTATAGCTGTATGTAGCCCATATATATATATATATATATCCTTATATATATATATATATATATCCACACAGCAGTGTTTCTTTCCAGTGGGGACGCCCCCAAACCATAGATTCCTCGCCCCAATTTGCTTATTTTGGTGGTTCATTTTAGGAGCCCCTATATCATCTATATCCCCTATATCCGCCGACCCCAGCCATCAGCAGGGGGAGCGCGCCCGAGAAAAAGTGGCTTCGCGGCACCTTTTCTTCTGGTTTCAGAAAGCGACGTTAGGTAGTAGGCTGCCGTTAAACGCTTCCCGGCGCCCTCGGCCGCCCTTAAACCT
>Ga0126342_10007153_pt1 | contig 19891 bp, 18 predicted proteins | sample Cyp1metagenome_FD_92528 | JGI IMG/M metagenome (GOLD analysis project Ga0126342, IMG submission 92528) | Coral microbial communities from Lord Howe Island, Old Settlement Bay, Australia - Cyphastrea 1 metagenome | ecosystem: Host-associated > Invertebrates > Cnidaria > Coral ... | reverse complement strand
TCAGTCCATCAGTGGCTTCGCTCTGCCATCCCTGATTCACAACAACCAACCTCTCCTATAGGTTTCCTATTTTTGAAACTTCCGCCACCGCCTTGTGCGGTACTACTGGTATATATATATATACATATGAGACAATCATGGAGCTAAATGGTGATTTTCCATGATTTTCCAGCAAATCAGATTGAACTACTGGAGGGATGTTAGATAATCCCTTCCTCTATAAGAAAAATGCCATCTGGTTCAATATTGGATCTATTCGATTTGGGCCGGGCCCCTGATTGGAAATAGTTTCATGAATTACATAAATATTCAATATTGGGATGGGATTATAACTTATCCATAAAAACTCCACCAATAAATCTAGATACTCATAGAATTTCAGATATTCAAAATTGGGATCAGACGGATTTGTTTAAAAAAAAAACTAAATTGAAAGTATTCCACTGCGGCTCAGAATCGCGGCCGGTCCCCCAGGTCCCCCTGAGATCCGGCCGGGCCGGACAGCGGCGGGCAGCGGGCAAGCTCTCCAAAAACCCGGTGGTGGGAGGTCCCACGGGGCCTCCGGATACGGTCGGTCCACTTGGGGATCCGAAACCCAGAACTTTGGTCACTGTTCAGTGGTCACTGTTTCCATTTTTTGGGTGGGTCATGAGTTTGCACCCTCTGGGTGCTAGCCAACATTGCTGGACAATTCCTCCACTTCTTGATGGGGTGTATTATTGGATGGTACTCTTTCAAATCCCCGAAGTTTGTTGAAGTTCGGGAATTTGGACCCCAAGTTTGACCTACCCCAAAGTGAGAAGCCGTCATCATCTGAGTGAGTTGAAGGGCCAGGGCCAGGGTCACAAGTAGGCTGCTTCTCAGAGAAAATCACGCAGTGACAGCGATCAAAAGTAAAAGTAAGGCTGACACCACGAAATGCTGACGCCCATCACACTAGTGTTGAATCATAATTCATGATTCCCGCTAATTTAGTCCACATCCATGGATGTCCTGTTCAATTTCTAGATTAACTTCCACACTTGCTAGTTTTGTACACCCATGTTGCATATATTTGCATGTAATTCATGCATTTGGAAAAGCATGCTGTCCTGAGTGTGCACTTGAACATGAAGTACGGTATCTTCTCCGATCCCAACCCCCCAAAAAAAAACATGAATGCCCTCTGCTGAAATACAGTAGTACTGAAGTATTGCTGAATGCCAGGGTGCAAGGATGCTGTGGCATTTTCCAGTTTCAGATGAAATCGTCAAAAAACTTTGGGTTGTCAGAGGAATCTTACCTTTGGAACAAATGGGTTAAAAGCTAGGTGTGGTTTCCCCAAGGTGAAGAAGCATTATGCATATATATATATATATATAACTGTCATGTACAGTCATTTTGCATTGAGTATATCTGCTTCCAATGTGTGGGCGTGTGTCATTTACAAATGCCCATATGTACGTCTGTGGCGGGTTCATGTTTGATCCTTTGAGGTCGCTATAACGCTGAAACCCCACAGGGGTCTGGCTTGCTCACCATGGGCAGACATGGTTGCAACACAATACATTCGTGATACCCTCTGGTAAACGGGCTAACATAACTATGGAAAATCCACCCATTTTATAGCTGGGTATATCAACTATTCCTATGGCCATTTTCAATAGCTAACTATTAGTTTACCAGAGGGTATATATGGTAGGTTTCTCCAATCTTTTTCGGTTCCTGAAATGGCCACTGATTCATTGAAATGGCCAATGGTATTGATTCACAAATTTCAGAAACTTGCGGGACTGCGCAGACTGGAGGTCCTTATAGATCATCCTTAAAATTTCAAATGTGGTTACAACGATATGTCATCAACCACCGTTTTTTTTCATGGTTTATACCACCCATAAAAATGGTGATGACTTGGGGATGGCTTATGACATTGTTATTTAAAAAAAACGACATTTGAGAACCGCAGGAACCGCAATGCCATAGTAGCAGCGATATCAAGAAACACTATATCATTATATATATCTATCTATCTATCTATCTATCTATCTATCTATCATTCTATCTATCATTCTATCTATCTATCTATCTATCTACCTACCTATCTATCTATCTATCTATCGATCTATCTATCTATCTATCTATCTCTCTCTCTCTATCTCTCTATCTCTATCTCTATCTCTATCTATATCTCTATCTCTGTCTCTGTCTCTATCTCTATCTCTATCTCTATCTATCTATCTATCTATCTATCTATATATATCTATCTATCTATCTATCCATCCATCCATCCATCCATCTATCTAATCTATCTATCTATCTATCTATCTATTTATCTATCTATCTATCTATCCATCCATCTATCTATCTATCTATCTATCGGTCCATCCATCCATCCATCCATCCATCCATCCATCCATGAAAAAATGCAATAATTTGATATATATATATATATATATATAATTTGTACGTGTAGTGGCTGATATGCTCCCAAGTGACATATCTACAACCTTTGCAAACAGCAAGCCAGACCAGCAGCCCTGGTAGCTCTAAAGAATGGGCCATCATCTTTACACAGAGGGATCCGAAAATCGGAAAGATTTAAATCAGCCACACACACACACAAGACAACAAAAACTAGATGTGATCAAGCAGCCAACAAAATAGCAAGAAAATCCAAAGCCTATGCCGAAAAATTGCACGGGAAAAAACACATCACCAAAATCTCTTGTTTTTCATCCCCTGGTCCGCCTGGTCCTTAAGTTTCGACCATTCGGAAGACCCATCCCCAGCCATGATCTGATGACTGCCATGGCTCCAATTCTGGATGTCCGCGGCTTGGCGGAATCACCGACACAAACCCTCTGCTGGCGGCTCGTTCTTTGACTTCTTCGATCTGGGTCACAAAGACGACATTTCAAAAACATTCAGAATCCACCAAAGTCCATCAATGCTCCATGCCACCTCGGTTTTTGATGAGTTTCTAACATCATCAAATGGATTTTGCCAGCTCTTCATTGGATCTTGGGCGGGTTTCACAAGGCAATGGGCGTCCTCAGAGGTTCCTGCGGTGCTGACATGGCTGGAATGGCCGCCGCCGCCGCCGCCGCGCGCTCTGGCATAGCAGAACCCGTACCTGTGCCAACTTGTCGGAATCTGGCAAGGACCCAGGGAAAATAGAAGAAAATTGGCTGTTCTGGAGTAAAAACTATGGTGACTATACTCTAACTATACGACTGTTTTTTCCCTATATATAGGAAATATGGGCTGGAATAAGATTCGAAAAATAGGGGGATGGTGGGCCAAATTGCTCCCAACATCCTCCACCTGCAGGGTTAAGACCTTTGTGTTGTTTTCTGCAAAACCAGTTCCGGGACAAAAAAGGAAAAAACAAAAGCAAAGGCAGAAACGGATGGGTACCTGGAGAGTGCGGGAGTGCACACATTCATTGGGCATCGTTGCTTTGAGTTGGAACTTCTGTGAATGTGAATCGACCCAAGCACCATTTCATGGATACCTTGGAGAAACTATTTTTGTATATAGTTTTGAGGCGCGGCATTTGCATCCACTATGCAAATACGTAGACAAAAGTCAACCCCTGAACCTACTATTCACCAAAAAAAGAACTTCAAGACATCTCAAACCAGTCGACTTCAAGGACAGCAGGGCTGTTTCAATTCACACAGAAGATCCGTGAAACTATGTTTTATGCTTTTGGAAACAGGCCCCCACCCTGACATGCCGGGTGCGGATGCGACAAGGGTGCCATTGTCATCGCGCTCATCAGTGTGGCCACAGTAGTAACAACCAACTTTCATAAGGATGGCAAGGGGAAATCAAAACACGGAGGCAGCAACCAGCTCACTGGCTTCAAAAACGCACTCTACCTCGATATGGATGGTTTAGTCATGTTTGGTTTCCACCGTCTGTTGTGATTTTCTTGGTTCCTGTTGGAAAAACCATCACCATTTTACAACCACCCTTGCTGAGACCCGGGAAGTGCATCCCAGCAGCTTGCAGGGGACATTTGGAAGCACAAGACCAAGCGCAAACCCTCCTTCCTCGACCAAATCCTTAGTAGGTCTCGCTTTGGTGGTTGAGACCCCTGGAAACACAAATTAAAAGTTGGATGCATAATTATGTGTCATGTATATATATTTTATTATATATCATATATCTGTGTGTGTCTGTGTGTAGAGTTTGGGTTTATTTAAGTTTTTAAGGGTAGTTTAGGATTTTTTAATGGTTTATTTAGGTTTGGCTTAATATTTATTTATGGTTAGTTTAGGACCTATTCAGGGTTGGTTTCAGGTTTGTTGAGGGTTGGTTTGGGCTATATTTAGGCCTGGTTTTCAATTTATTTATATAGAATTCGTTTACGGTTTATTCGGCTTGGGTGAGCATCTATTTGGGGTTGGTTTAGGATTTATCCAGGTTTGGTTTAGGATCTATCTAGACTTTCTGTAGAAGCTATTCAGTGGATTGGTTTAAGGTGTGTGTCGCACTGGTTTAAGATCTATTTAGGCTTGGTGTGGGGTTTATTTAGGACTAGTTTCAAAGATATTTAGGGACTGTTTAAGGTTTACTTAGAGTTGTTTTTGTGTTTCTTTGGTTGGTTTGGGGCTGATTTATGGTTGATTTAGGCCTATTAAAATTTATATAATATATATGATGTTACTTGATTCTCTGCAGAATAAAAAAAAGGACAAGAAGAGAAGCAGAAAAGCAGAGAAGCAAAAAAACAGGTAAGCAAAGAAGCAGGGAAAAGCAGAAAACAGAGAAGCAGAGAAGCTGGAAAAGCAAAAAAGCAGCGAAAGTAAAAGCAGAAAAGCGGAGAAGCAGAGAGGCAGCACAGTGGAGAAGCAGAGAAGCGAAGAAAAATAAAAGCAGAGAAGCAAAGAACTATAAAAGCAGAGAAGCAGGGAAAAGCAGAGAAGCAAAAAGCGGAGAAGCAGAAAAGCAAAGAAGCAGGGAAACAGAGAAAAAAAAATACAGTAATTCTCAAAAGACTGCCCGCCATATGACCCGATATAATAACACCCCACCACACCCCGGAAACGCCGGGTGAACTGAAACAAGGCCATTTTGGGATAGCTACACGTACTATCATTCCATTGTGACGTCGCAGTGAGGTCGTTAATTTCTACATCACATCCAGAACCATGGATTTGCGGCACTTTCGTCTGTTTTGAAAAATGAACGTTTGCCACCTCGCAATCTGCAACTCATCTTTTTTTGTGGTTTTCAAGAGAAGTGCCAGGTTCCCACCTTTTTGTTGCGGGCCACAGCTTTCTCAGTTCATCCCGGGTGGAGACGATCTATAACGTAGCATCCAGTGTGTGTGTGTGCATGTAGACAGGAACGTTATCATACCCCACCCACCCCCAACCCCCCACCCCGACCCCCCATTGGAAATGTGACAACAGTCCCGCAAAATGAGACGCGCCGTCACCTAAGCCATATCTGGGTAAATTACCAGTAGTACCGCGCAAGGCGGTGGCGGAAGTTTCAAATATAGACTATAGGAGAGGTGAGTTGTTATGCATGGATGGCATAGCGAATCCGCTGAAGTACCGAAAGGTGGTTGGAGCTGTGTTTGTCGGAGTGGTTGCAAGGGTTGCAGTGGTCATCTCACCCACAACTGCTGGATGTAGTGTGGCGCAGTGCAGCTGTAGTTGTAGTTGTAGTGTGGTGGAGTTGTAGTTGTAGTGTAGTCTAGTGTAGTGTAGTTGTAGTTGCGGTGTGGTGTAATGAGTGTAGTGCAATGTAATGTAGTGTAGTGTAGTGTGCCGTAGTGTTGCATGCTGTCGTGTAGTCTAGTGTAGCGCAGTGTAAAGTAGTGTAGTTGTAGCTGTAGTTGTAGTTGTAGTTAGTGTAGCGTAGCGTAGCGCAGTGCAGCGCAATGCAGTGTAATTTAGTGTAGTGTAGTGTACTGTAATTGGTGTAGTGTAGTATAATATAATGTAATTAGTGTAGGGTAATGTAGTGTAGTTGCAGTTGTAGTTGTGGTTCTGCTAGACTTCCTCAAATTTTGAACTTGACAACATCAGAAGCGCAGCAATTCTGCGAGACTTCCTCAATTTTTGAACTTGACAACGTCAAAACCGAAGCAATTCTGCGCGACTTCCTCAATTTTCGAAATTGACAACATCAAAAACGAAGCAATTCTGCGAGACTTCCTTCCAAAATGGAAAGTTGAGTGCAGAGCTGACGGCCTCGTGCCAATGCGTTTTGCGATTTTTCCGGTCCACCTGTCGAAAGTACTGCGCCTGCCACGAAAAATTGATGCCAGGACATACGAAGTGCTGCACCTGTCACGCAAAATCATCTTAGCAAACCTGAAGGTCTGATGCTCCAAAATGCAACCCCTCTCAGGAAATCAGTGCCCTGACCTCCTAACATCGCTGATGAAAATGTCTCTTGTACTGTGTCTGCCACGCGACATGCATCTTTGCAGATCCTCTTCTCATGTCCCACGCCTGCCATCATTGGAAATGCTGCAAAACCCTCACGTTTTTCTCACTTCTGACAAGGTACACAATCCCTTGCGCCTGCCACGCGAAAGGACATCTGAACGTCCAAAAGTGGTTCGAGCATGCGGCGTCTTGTAGATTTTGACTTCGAAGTGTGCTTCGCCCCACAACGGCGTACACTTTTTCGACAGCTCAGCTTCCAAAAGTGCTCCGAGAGCGTCAGTTTTTTAACACTTTTGACTTCGTGCTTCGCGCCCCAACGGCGTGTACTTTTTGAACATCTCAACTTCCAAAAGTGGTCTGAACCCGTTAGTTTTAACACTCTTGACTTCGAAATGTGCTTTGCGGCACAACGGAGTACACTTTTTCGACAGCTCAATTCCTGAAAGTGCTCCGAGACCGTCAGTTTTTAACACTTTTGACTTCCAAATGTGCTTCGCGAACGGTGTGCAATTTTTCATCTCTCATCCGGCCAGATGTCTCCGCACCCGCCGCTCTAGCGAGCCTACTTTTCGACCCTCCTGAGCCACAAATCATTGGAAAAACACAGTGATTCGCGACTTTTCTACCTTTTCGCGCACCTGCGTCTTCTGTCTTCTGACTCATTCTCTTCTCTGATCTTTTTTCTTCTTCTCTTCTCTTCTCTTCTCTGACTCTTCCCACCTGTGCTTTTCATCTGTCCATATTGTCGGAAGCTTGACTTTTAAACTCCCTTCGATAAATTATTCACTACCCTGACATAGGGCTATTTTGGGATATATCCCTTACTAACGATCATTCCAGTGATGTCGCAATGAGGTCGTTATAATTTACCCAGACATATGTCCACTGAAACATCTAAGTGTCTCTGAAAATGGGGTTCATCCCAAAAAAAAACAAACGTCTAATTGTAAATGGCAAAATGATGGAAAATGATCATAAACCTTATCAGATTTTCAGATACGTTATCAGAGCCATCCTAAGAATCTTCGGAGCCCAACATTCAATGGATTGGTTCAAGGGAAAATGTTAACCGGAAAGCCCCATGATCTTCATGGGACAATCTATGGTTTCCGGTTTAGATTTTCCCAACAAAACCAATCCATTGAAACAAAGAAACACATGTCCACCGGGTCCACCGCCAAGGTTCGGCTCCATGGTCCCAGAGATCTGCACAGACTCCGAGTCCCCCAAGCGAAGCCTCGGAACGCCGGGATAATACTAATAGTGGTTAATAGTGGCTAATAGTGGTATAGTCTGGTATAGTGGCTAATAATGGTTCATAATGGTTCATAATGGTTCATAATGGTTAATACAACTGATAAGAATGGTTCATATGGATTAATATCTCTACATCTCCAAAAGATGAGCTTTTTCCCAAATGATTCATAGTTGTTAATATTACTGATTAGTAGTGGTTAACAATGGCTCATAAGGCTTATATGATACATCCCCAAATAGTGATTAGTGATTAATATTGACTATTATACAATCGTTGATATTATATAACTATTCATAGTGGTGATTATGATGGTTCATAGTGGTTAACCGTGGTTAAGAATGGTTTTGGGGATATTCATAGTGTTTAAGAGTGCTTAATAGTTAAGCATGGTAAATAGTAATTGTTACAGAAAGGATATCTTCCATATATGTTAAGAATGGTTAATAATGGTTGATCGTATCTAAAGGGAAGTATCATAATTTATGTTGGTAGAGCAATAATAGGATCCACCATCCCCAAAGTTAGCATCAATGGGTGGTATAAACCATTAAAATATGGGTAGTTTATTATTGCTTACTAACATTACTGATGACCCAAATGTCTATATTTTCGGTATCTATCTATCTATACCTGTATATATATATGTATTTATTCATTTATTCATTTATGTATTTACTTATTTTTTAGTTATAGTTATAGTATAATTATTTATCTAGTTTAATTCATGTATTCATTGAAAAACACACATCCAATTTGGGTCATTACATATGCATATATATATATATGTGTGTGTGTGGGTCATTAAACAGGAAATCCCCTATCAATGGAGGTTTCTAGCTGCACATGTCATTGACAAAATGTGTGATTCTTCATCAAGCCACGTTTGATGACACTAGAGGGAATACATCCTGGCCATAGAGAATGGGATACTGTTGAGGCTATATTATGTCATTATCTAACATCAGTGTACCTTCAATATAACATCTATAATGTGGTATATACATGTGCATATGCAAATGTACATGTATAGATATGTATGCATATGCACACATATGTACATATATGATGGCCCAAAAAATGCATTTCTCAAGCAGATGTATATAATGATTCGTGTTATACATAATGGCATATTGGCTTACTGGATTGGAATATAGTACAGTAGTATATATATATAGTTGCATAGTAGCTCTAATATGCCAACCTCAGTGGTGCGATGTTTAGTAATTATTTCCTTTTTTAGTCTGTAGTGATGTGTTTAGTGTTGAAGTGGTTTGGTACTTCTGAAGAACATCTGAAGAACTGTGTGGTGCAATAATTGGGTCAAATCATCAACTTTTAAGCCCATAAATCATAATAACTATCCTCAAAATGGTTCATAATATGGCTCATGATAATAACTATCCTCAAAAAAAACACTATGGTTCATAGCAACTATCCTCCAAAAATCCAAGGGTAACTAATTATTTTGTGTACCACATTTTTGGGCAAACCTAACCAACATTGGATGCACAAATCCCATCCTACGATATCAAATACAACCAACAGTTGGTACCAAAATGACTAGTTTTGTATCAGGGGGATGCCATTGTAGGATTTAACATATGGGGGATATCAACCCATGACACACGATTTAACACGAGGATTTAACCAACGAATTGGGATGTTTTTGAGGGATATACGAATTGACTGTGGACTTCAATGGATTCATGGTTTTCTCATCAAATATTAAGGTAAACTTGTAAACCCTACATGGTTTCCCTTTAAACCAACCAGAATCAACCCAATGACCCAATTGCTTTGTGGACGGTTTTGTCGGAAATATCCACTCGCAACAGCAAGCCGGGTTAGCTTCATTTGCCGGAAGGCCATTTGATTTCGACAAGGGACGTCATCAGAAACTGTTCAACCAAAAAAATGTTTTTTGGGTTGAAATCTGGACTTCAACTCCAAACTTAGAACTGGAAAAATCTGTGCCGATTCTTTACATTCTAGTCATTTCAAGTATGCCCGGCTCCATGCTAGCAGAGTTACCCTAAGCTGCCGAAGTAGAGGGTCGTCTCGTGTAGGGCTTCCTGCTCCTGCTCCGGCCCACAAAGATTGCGATTGGACAGTATAGACCGTCTGGTAAAATGGGGATTTAATGGGATTTGACCAACAACATAGGGATTTATGGGGATATCTATGGCCATCCCAGACAAGAAAGAAAGGTAGTTCTTCGCTTTTTGAGCATGTGTTTTGTTTACGTACTTTTATTCTAGCTTGTGTGGGGCAGCTATATAATGGCTAGTAATGGTTTGTAATGTGAGTATCTGGGTGAACCAAAGGATAAAGATAGGGCAACCAACCAATCAATGGGTGTGTCTTTAAAATTGCTATACACTATACACAGTTCGTGTGACAAATCTTTGGGGATAGTTCATCATTCGGTGGAACACCAAGGGGGTCTTGGTGGTAAGCTATTTCCAGATACCTCTGTGACTCCCAAAAATGCAGGCTGAATAATGACAACAAACAGCAGTACATATAGTATATACGTATTTCATCATATGTCACTAACCTGAAAGACGGCCAGCCATCTTCCTTTTCCCTGGCGAAGCTACGGCGATGCGGCCTGAAATCTTAATCATTCTAGTGACGTCCCGATGTGAGGGCGCTATAATTCAGCCAAATGAAATGATCTAAGGTGACGAAATTCGCTGGAACATCGCTTGACTGTGGATAATGTTCCTTCCCCACAGGTCAAAGTCGTTTCTTGACGGAAATGATGATTGATTCATCTTGGTGGTATTCCATCTTCGTTATTTATCCAAGTAGCAGTTTGGTATAGTTTGACGACTTCAAACTCCAAATCACCAGGCAAATGATGGTAAATGTCCTGAAAACCCATCGAAAATCCACATCAAAATCCTATAAAACCTCTTTTTTCCAGCCTAAATATCCAAAAACAGCACTTCGCCACCCCTTTTTTCGCGCCTCAAGCGCCGCCAGCTCTCTCTTGGCGTTCCGAAAGAGCTCCACTCCATCGGAGGTGAAGACCTCCGAGAACAGTTCGATCCCGGGCCCCGTCATGGCAGCCGGTTGCCCACCAGACATTCGTCCCTCGGGATATCTCGGGATATCATTGATATTATGGATATTTAATCTACGCATCTACGAATCTAACATTGAGACATGAATATTAATTGTCATAGGGGTATATTATATATATTGGTATATATGTATATACTGGTATATATATATTGGTATATATATATATATTAAATGGGACATAAATGAAACATTGATATCATTGATATACCCTCCGGTGTCATCATGGCCATGGCTGGGAAATCTCCGTGATTCCAAGGTTCCACTAACTGGGCATTTTTAGCGGTGAACGGGAGTCCCGTTCACTAATGGGATGGTGATAGTCCCCAACATATTGGTTAATAATGGTTACCATCTGGTTATTTAATAGTGGTTAACCCAGGTTATAATATATATATATATGAATATGATGATGATGATGATGATGATGATGATTTTCCATGGCTATGTTAAATAACCAGATGCTAATATTGGTTATGACTGACATAGCCATGGAAAGATCCACCATCTTTAAGAACGGTAAACCATCTATTTCTATGGGCCATCTGTACCATGGCTATGTCAAATAACCAGAGGGTAATAATAGTGGCCAATAATAGGATAATAATGAGATAATAATGGTTAATCATGGGGTAGTAATCATTGGGAGAATGGTGGGTCAATAATGATTATAATCATGGGTTGATAACTGATTAGTAGTGCTGATAATGTGGCAAACCCAATAATCTTTAATAGAGGTTTATGAAATTGTTCCTGTCACTGGGATGATGTTTAGTCTGACCCCCAGTCATGGTTGGTTAATGGGATGGTTATCTTTATTGTGGCTACTTTTGGTCCGTCATTTTATGTTGTTGGGGTAGAAAATGGCAATTCGTTGGGTACAGTTTGGCAATGTTTTGTATGGTCTTGCCATGTTCAGTAGGTGCTTGGTAGGTAACGCATGGTGATGCTGAGCATTTAAGTAACCGTTCATGAAATTGTGGTGATTTTATATGATTCTATGTAGTCTCTATAATGTTATTCGGCATGGCTTTAAAGAATCAAGAGTAATCAAGCCCATGTTGAACAACGGCTGGGTGTTTTGACTCAAGCCCTCAAAGATCTCGGGGATCATAGGGAATCCAAGCCTGAAACGTCGAGGTTTTTCCAAGCACCCAGAGCAACCACCCAAACTCTGGCTGAATCATAGTTGTTTGGGTGGTTAGCTGTTATCTCCACAGGCTATTTGATTGGCTTGTCTTAGCAATTCTGGTGTTCTGAACAAAGGGTGGCAGCAAATCAGAATACAATCGCAAGTTGGTCCAGATCAAATGGAACTTGGCTTCATAATATTATTGGCTTAATAATAATCCACTCACCTGAAAATGGCATAGCTGTTACGACCAGCTCTGAGTTTCCCGCAGTCTAACCACGAAAACATGACATGTTTCGGCCAACTATATCCCCCGAAATGGTAAATTCCATGATTCCCTGAGTGGTGCATCAGCTGGTGGCAAAGTCAATGTTGGAAGGATGTGATTGGGATAGGTCCAGTATGGAAGCTGTACCCCAACAACAAATGGCAGATTCAAATGGGAATTACAAAAGTTTGCTATGGCAAAACAGGTGCTGGTTGGTGGTGCAATAACCATCTTGAAAAATATGAAAGTCAATGGAAAGGATGACATCCCATATGTTATGGAAAATAAAAAATGTTTGAAACCACCAACCAGGGTGATTTGCTTATTCAAACAAATGATGATTTTCCACGGCTACGTTGCGGTAGTTTGCAGGCAGGTATCGTCTTAAATGCCCGTGTTGCCAGAACCGCTTTTTTGGGCGGGGAAACAACTCGTTCTTGTTGGTGGCTTCGAGAATCCAAAAAAGATATGATCCACACTTGAGATCATTCTGCCAATGTGGTTGGAAAAGAGAAACAGGGATTTAAGTTATTTCCGTTTTTGCATCATGTTCATAATGAAATTGCTATTTTTGGGTACGCGCATCTCTCTGCCTCATCTGTGGAGAAACCTGAATCGTATTTCTGATTAGTGCTTGATACATCCCATTATACCCCATGATATTCCATCACATCCAATTACATCAAACCATGTGCTTTTTCATACATTCTCATTATATAGGTATTCTATGCTATTTTGAATTATTGTGTGGTTTCCGATCTTTTCTTCAATTACAATCTCTTCTCCCTAAATAGTTGGAGTATAAAGTAGCCTAATAGTTGGCAACCCAATGACCCTGAATCGATCGATTACATTCCACCGAGGTTTCGTTTGGCTTGTATGAAACAGAGCAAGTAGCAATATTAGCAATCCAAAAAAAAACAAAGAGAGATATATGTGTGTATATACATAATAGTATAAGTTATATATATATATATATATACACCATTTAAAAAATAATATATATATATATATATATATATACTATTCATATAATATAAATAGAATATGTATAATATAAATATATATATATATATATGTACGTATATTGTATATATATATGTGCGTATATATATATATATATATATATATATTTGAACATATATATATATACATACAAAGATGCAAAATCCAATTCTAAAAGAGTGGTTCATTGAACATGTTCGATGTTTTTTCAGGTCAGAAATTGTGGATTCTCCATCCCGAGACGGAAACTCGCCTCTTCAAGGCTTCTGCCTCAAAGGCCCCCAAGCGGCTTGCGGCCAGAGATCTCATGGAGTCTTTGTCAGACCCAAAAAGATAGAAAAGTGAATTGATGTGAATTGTACGTATTTTTGAAGGATGTTACAGATGTTACATTCTCGTTTTGGGGCTTTCTTAATATAGTTGCATCCAACAAACATATGGAAATAAGCGCATATAAAATAGCTCAGATTTACAGTAGCTGGGCAATGTGTTCCACTGCTTCTGCCATCTTCTGCCCAAGAATCAAGAAAATACCTTCCCAATCCTGCGTCACCCAGCTATCTGATTCTATCTGCCCGTCAAATTGAAAATAAACCCATTAATTGTGGGTCCAAACAGTTTCCGCGACTTTGACGCAAACCCCCCCAAAAAAAAAACGTCTTCAACAAGCCACCCACCATCTGTGTTAAGGAGGCCGAGGCCGAATTCACCACCATATCCTCCAGTGGCACAAGGCCTATCATCGCTGATGTTAGGAACACAGGGCTGAGGCACTAGCAGAATTAACTATAGAACCTAAAACTATCTAAAACTATTGAACCAAAAATTGGGAGCTCTAGCAGCTCTAGCAGCTCGGCCTTCTCCTCCCGGAACCGGGTCCTGCAAGTTCAACTCTAAGAGTGTCAACCTGAAGATCCGGTGCGATTTTTGGAGCCCTGGCATATCCATGACCAAATCCTTCTCCCCTCCAATTTTTTGTGTCTTCCGCAATATGTGGGCAACTTATGGTCATTCCTGAGCCCGAAATAGCATTCAAAGTCTCATTTGCAATGAGGTCTTGTGAGGCTGCAACGATGTGGTAAGCCCAACGTCACACCCTGTTTGAAGCTAGTTTCTACCACCCAAGTTAGGGGGGTATAAAAAATCGGGTTTACCACATGTATTGGTTGACATTTTTGAGACCAGCACCTCAAATTTTAATTGTTGACCCGCATTTTCGTTGGTCAAAAAACTGGCAATAAGCAAATTTTGCGGGTCCAAACAGGTATCCAAATGACGTGAGTCCTCAGCAGTCTGTTTGCCCTTGTCCCCAGAGTTGGTCACAACATTATGCCCGCATGTGGGTTTGGCTTAAAATGATTGGCCCCATTTCATTCCCATGTTTTTCCAAATGTTGTTCCCATTCTATGTTTATCCAATGTTATTTCCATTCCATCTTTATCAATCTTTTATCCCATGTTGGTTAGTTAGACTTTCATTGACCACTATGTGGCGGAATCCCGAAGTTAGGGTGCCCCAGTTCACCGATGGCTTCCCCAACAATATGACGAATTCGAATCAATTTATCACATGATTTTGGTCCCCCATTCTAGGAAACCCATTATGTTCCAGTGATATGCATATGTAAATATATATATATATATATATACAGATATGTTCGTAATTGCATTATATCTCAATATTCTACCATTTATGTCGGTTGGTCAACCTTATGTTCCATACCTATTTGTATTATGTTATATATATATATATAACCATATGTAATGAAATTCCATGTATATATATATACAGTATATATGTATATATGTATACACATATCATATACAGTATCTTTCCATCAATCCCAGCAGCTGCGGAGGTGACTCCGACGCATCCTGCGGGTGCCGCTGGCGGCTGCTCCTGCTGCTCGGTTCAGGGATCTCATCCGTGGCATTGCGGCCTGGAGCGGTGTCGCATTCCCCTTGGAGATCGTTCAATGAATCGTCTGCCCACATCCACTTGCATAATTTTCAGACCGCGAAAAGAAGGATATCAAAGTGGACTCTAAGATCGGTGCGGTGATCTAAACGTTGGATTTCAAGATATCTAGATATATATATATATATATATAGGTATAGGTATCTTAAGTAAATCTCAAAAATGGGGAGAAATGGGGATAGGATCTAGCACGTTCCTCCATCAGCATTTGCCATTCACAATCACATCAAAAATAATCAATCACCATCAAAAATAGAGTCTAGAAAATTGTTCCCGTAATTGCTTCCATGTGTTTAACCGAAATCCCTACCGGGAACTTCGTCCTGCGAGAGAGAGCTGGTCCGTAAAGTCGCGCAGCCCAATGAGGTGCCGGACTCCTCCATCAATCTTGGAGTAACGCACCTGTTTTGTTCGGGAAACAGTGGGTTTTTGCCATAAAAACGATGGTTTTTTGCATGGTAAAGATTGTTTTTTTGCCTGTAAATGGTCCCAATTCAATTCAAATTATGGCATGAATCATAGGACCTAGGAGTGATTGAAGCTGGAATGATCCACACGGATGCCCTGCATCAAACCTGGCAGATCCTGGTGATTCCTGGTTTTTTTTTCATCCCCTGGCATTTCTGGATGTGGGATGGCGGGTCAGGATCGCACATGGTGGTTCTTGAATCGAATGTTCTTGAAGAATGACATGCCAGGTTTTTCCCCAAGTGTTTCACCTGAACCAAAATGATTCCCAAATGTCAAGAAAATCCGGAAAATCGGTGTCGTCTTTTCATGTTTTTACACCAACTTGCCGGGGCTCACAAATTTTGGTGACACTATGGCTCCAAATCTGTGAAGATTGTGAAGATCTCATTCTTGGCAAATGATCAGGTTCCACCAGTCTAAATTACTGATGCCTGCCCCACAGTTGGTTATTTCAATATCTTGCGCTCAAAAAAAAATGCCACTTGGTGTGAGGCCAATGTTTCACCAAGTGGCAAAATCAACCAAATAGGGGCCAAAACCTTGTGAAAATCAACCCTTGGAAGTTCTGGCACCGGAGTGGCACCTGGAAAACCTCCGTGCGAAAGCGGCTTGAATAGGTATCCACCAAGCCTAATGGCGTGGTCCGAGGGATATTAAGTCAATATTACTTGAATATCTATGTGCATATATATATATATGTGTGTGTGTGCCTGATTATATATTTACTCAGTATGGATCTTAATGTGTTGTAGCTGCCTCTGAATTGAGATATGGTCCAAAACATTGGAAATTGCAAATAAAATATCATATAATTCATATAATAGTTTCACAGAAGACCTTCTATCCCAACTTCAGGTGCTGATCGGAAAATGTGCCCAGAAATTACAATACTTAATGCCCACACATTGGGTTGTATACTTATAATATTGGATGCTAGATATCAATATTCACACTACTTGACACTTAATGATCACTTAATGGACATTGATACTTTTAAATTCATATGAATATACATGATCATCGGGACCAACTACACCCCAAGCCCATCTGGCTGGTGGCTGCGCTGCTTGCAGGCTAAAGTGATGGGTTTGGGATTTGGGGTCCCCCATTTTAGGAACCCTCCGTGGATATAACCACGCATGTTTATACTCAAAGCATATTGATTTGAAAAATATGAAAAATGAAATGAAACAACACGCTTTAAAACCTCACGTCCGTGTTGTTTCCCGGATATCCCCCCCTCCCACCCCTAGAAAAACAACAATAAACACCTCTCCTCACCACATTCTATCCCATTGCATCATATTACATCACCATAAAACGGCTTATGAAATCCCAATGTATACTCAATGTCCTTAACATTTTGTTGTTTATCTTTCCATCAACCAGCATTTCTCCGCCATAAACCATCATAAACCCACGTATACATCCCTGGTCATGCCCATCAACATCCCTAACATCCCCATGAATCCTCAATTTCAAAAAATCACGTTGGGGATACACTAATCCTATTAATCCCTAATACCCTCTGATAAACAAACAGTTTGCTATTGAAAAATATTGAAAATGGCTCAGTCGAAATAGTTGATTTACCCAGCTATAAAATTGGATGGATTTTCCAGTTCGCTATGTTAGTTTACCAGAGGGTAACCATCACTATTAAGCACTATTAACCACTATTAACCACTATTTACCAGGCCGGGTATCCCATTTAAAGTCCCCAGTCCCCAGTCGTTCGCCGCGTGGCGCGTGTGGAACACGTTGGCCGAGATCGTGCCGTCGACCTCTCCACGGCCGAGGATCTCCGCGGCGCGGGCGGCTTCGGCGGGGGGCATGAAGTCCGTCAAGGGCACGCCTTCCTCGGAGATGCGTTGGAGATTTGAGGATATTTAAAGATACCCAAGGTAAGCCAAGGTATTAATTATATACATGTATAATATATACATGCAATATATATATATATATATTACTATGTCTTACTATAATTATTGTTATTAGTACTATTATTAATTGTTATCTGTGATTATCATTGTTGTTATTATTTTATATTACTATATATACTACTATATATTATCGCATATTATAGCTATTATACATTGACACGATGTGTTTTTTCCATATCTACAAGACCATTCAAAGTGACCTCGTATGACCTCGTGAACCCCTGGTTCGAGGCCACTCTACCGTGAAATAAACGTTCACTTACTGAACCCAAACGGTCACTTTGAACTGCCTGGTACATCATAATTTAATTTTTAGTGGTTCGACAATGTCCTGAAATGGGACAGGTTCTGAAGCTGGGTAAGCCTACAGAAATCAACCAAGCAGTAGGAAAAGGGTATCTACAGTACGAAGTGGTTGTGGGAAGATGGTGGAAGATGAGCCATCATGAGCCATCGATATCCATCTATCAGCGAAAGGATGATCAATGTGAAGAACCATAAGTTTAAACAAAAAATCAATCAATCAAGATATAACTATAGATATATATATATATGTAGATATATATCTATATATATATATATAGAATTCACACATATGTATATATATATATAATATTGTAGAATCATGTGGCGGGGAAACTCTTAGTAGATCCTTGCCTCCCCATTGTTTATTGGGAATGGGTATCCACAGCTCCTTAGCTCCCCCCAACCACTAGATAGTATAAAAGCGGACGGATTTTGGGGGTTCCCAAGTTTGAAACTCAAAAAAAGGTAAGAGTTTGAACCTCAGGCGTAATACATCATAATGCCACTCATATTTACAGGGCTTGACCAAGATCTCCGAAAAATATCAAAGAACTCCAAATAGTCTCACCTTCTCCACCCATCTCCATCCCCATCACCCATCCCCATCCCATCCACAGTTCCTGCTGAGCCTCCAAAGAAGCACCCGGGCGGTCCCGCAGCAACACAGCCGCCAGCTCAGAGGAATGGCTGGTCAACTTCAAATCCTCACCTGCGGGCTAATAGGATGTCCATGGATGTCAATGGATATCAGGATTCTATTCTTTTCATGTGTCTTTGTTTGGAGGGGGTGCGATACCATAATTCAATGAAAACAAGCATTGCCCTATTGAAAGCGACGCTTTCCTATGGACCTTGGGCGGCCAGTGAAGCGTGCATGTCTTAAAATACCATTGGATCTCCTGCTGGAGAGGGAAAAAATGTGAAATGGTACCGTTGATCTATATAAGCTGAAACAGGACCCAAAACCAGCTCTCTGGCCTCGCCTTTGGATCGAAGCAAGGGGAGATAAGACATTTCGATCATCCAACCCCCTACTTGGCAGGGTCTCTGCTACAGTTGGAGGGAGGGCATATCTTTACATAAATGCGTGTGTGTGTGAAAAAAATATGTGTGTGTGTGTTCATCATTATTCATCTGCATAAACATGCACATATGACTTACACGTATAACTTATAACCGATACAGTTCACTTAGATTCACTGAAGATCAGGGTTCTGCCCATAAGAATTATCACGCTTTCCCAGTATTGCCCTCTGGAAATCTGACATAGCTATGGAAAACGGTCCAATTGTAGATGATTTACCTATTGTGATTTTCCATAGCTATGTCAAATAGTGTGAAATGATTTACTAGTATTCATCATTATATAATCCCCCACCAATGGACAGTAATGTCATCATGTCATCATCTGGCTTACCGATGTGGTGGTGAATCATCTCTAGTTTCCCATATTTTGCTGGTTATATAAAGCCTCAAGCCCCGTATTTCTTATGGTTGGTACTCGTCAATTCTCCTGCCTTTGGTGGTTGACTCCGATGTTTACCGTTTGATCCCCCAGTCGGTCTACGGGCGCGCCTAACTCGATCACTGCATCGCAGGTTAATCGCAGCAGGGATGTCGCAGCGCTGAGCTCCTTGGATTGCGTGTCTGCAAACATGCCGATATGTTACTACTGTATGATGTAAAGAAAAAGAGAAAATATGATAAAATACATTACCTCTATATAGTATTATTTTGTACTAAATTACACTTTGTTATACTATTACATCGTACTATAGTACATTATACTATGTTATATTATACGGTATTGTAACTTATTGCAGTATATTAGATTAATTATATTGTAATGTTAGGTTGCGTGTGTTATTGTATTATACATATTATATTGTGTTAATTAGCCCTCGGCCCAAGTCTTTCCAGTTAGTGGGGCTGTTTACAACCGATGCTTGGGAGATCGTTGCGCCATGGCTTGTTTCCTCCTCGTGTGGCTCCTTCATCAGAAAGGCATTGGCTGTCATTCTGCATCCCCTGATGCTATCTGGTTTGGGCATC
>Ga0126342_10007152_pt1 | contig 19893 bp, 19 predicted proteins | sample Cyp1metagenome_FD_92528 | JGI IMG/M metagenome (GOLD analysis project Ga0126342, IMG submission 92528) | Coral microbial communities from Lord Howe Island, Old Settlement Bay, Australia - Cyphastrea 1 metagenome | ecosystem: Host-associated > Invertebrates > Cnidaria > Coral ... | reverse complement strand
GTGACCACTGCAACCATTGCAACCACTCCAAAAAACACAACTCCAACCACCTTTCGGTCCATCAGTGGATTCGCTCTGCCATCCGTGATTCACAACAACCAACCTCTCCTATAGGTTTCCTATGTTTGAAACTTCCGCCACCGCCTTGTGCGGTACTACTGGTAGTTCTTGTTATTGCCATGATTATAAAATTATAATTATTATTGATGCAAATTGATGCTATTATCTATAACACAAGTTTTCGGACATCTGTATAAATTCAACTGATACTTTCCATGACCTTTCTGCGAGTCGGCTCATCTTATTCATCAAATTTCTGGGGGATGCCCTTTTCCGTATCATGTCGCTGGATTCTTTGGGTATACCTAAACTTTGGATGCATCAAAACCACCAAAAAACCAGACCATGTTTATGTTTGGCTCGCAATCACACGGCTTGCGGGATTCCCGCTTCAAGAGATCCCCACTGCCACAATTCCAAACCAGCTTAAACCACCAGATCACCAACTTCTTGACAATTTTTAGAAAATCTATAACACATCTATAAAGCATCTAGAAAACACCAGTTGACACTTCACAATCATCAGCTTTTAAAAAGCTGTTCGGGGTATCCCCACAATCCCATGTTTGTTTGACCAGGGGATGGTTCGTGGCCTGGGCTGGAAAGCTGATGCTCCCAGCTTCCGAAAAGTCTTTGATCGCCGACTGGTGCCAAAAAAAATCGGAGGGGCACGAGAAACACCTGGGATATATTTGTGTATACATATACATATATATATATACATATGCATATATATATACATATGTATATACATGTATTTAAATACATGTATTTCTGTATGTATGTATGTCTGTCTGTATGTATGTATGTAGGTATGTAGGTATGTAGGTATGTAGGTATGTAGGTAGGTAGGTAGGTAGGTAGGTAGGTAGGTATGTATACATATGTATATACATGTATATATATATATACATGTATGTATATATATACATGTATGTAAATACATGTATTTCTGTATGTATGTCTGTCTGTATGTCTGTCTGTCTGTATGTACGTATGTAGGTAGGTATCTACGTACGTATGTATGTATGTACGTATGTATGTATGTGTGCCTGTCTGCTTTGTCAAAAAATGGTTCTAAGTTCCAGTGGTCTACTGTAGAAACCAAAATTCACATTGCCAAGTGATATTGTTTTCCTCAAGAACACATTCTTTCCCACGTCATGATGTTTTCCCGATTTCCAACATAAACTATCGGGGGTTGGACCCGACATTTTTTTTTGCTTTTTAAAGCCATATTGCCATGTGATATTTTTACCATAACCAAACCACCCATCCTGTCATGGCCTTTTGCACCGTCCCTTCGACGCTGATGAAGTACCTGGCGATGGGTCGCCATGAAGAACCCCGACGAAATCACCGATATTTATGACCTTTATCTGTTTTGGTGGTATACCTACCCCTCTGAAAAATATGAAAGTCAAATGGAAGCATTATTTCCAATATATGGAAAAATAATCCAAATGTTCCAAACCACCAACCAGTTATGTATTGAGGATTGCTATATAGCATGGCTATTGTAAATCACCTAGACGCTTTCCATTCCACGTGGATTCTCATCTAAGTCAGCGACCTGGACGCCTCCACACCTGGATGCCTCAACCCTCCGTGTCTCCTCTGCGCACGCCATGATTTGAATGAAGCCTTGCCTCAGAGAAGCAGGAGTCAAAGCAAAGTCTTGGAAATGTGACATATGAGGATGAATGAGGCATATTTTGGAATATTGCTTATTACATGGCTCAGTGTATAAGCAAATAAGTTGAACAACACAACATATCAAACTGGCTCAGTGTATTGCAACTGGAGTATCGAAGTGCAAATAAACTGGAGCATTTATTACGCATATTCACCGCCAACCAAAATGGAATGCAGGCCAAAAACAAAAGACTAAGCCCCAGCATATCCCAGTATATGATAATTTCCTGCTTGGCAACGTACTCTTCAGCGGAAATTGACCCAAGCACGAACTACGCTGGAATGCATCCAAAATCCTCAATTCATCTCAATTCACATCACTTGGCTGAGGAATGGATGCAGTAGGATCCCCTCTTTTTGGAAACACTTCCAAGCCCATTTCATCATCCCATATAATATCATATAATCATGCCATATCATTATCCCATATCATTCCATTCCATTTACTTTGGAAGCCAACCACAGAAGCATTCCATGCGGCGGCCCTTTTTCTTGGAGTGACTTGGAGTCTGTGAATCGCCTGGACTATGGAAGACTTGAAGGATCTTGGTCTGGAATTGGTGGTTATGGCTCCAACTGTTGTACCAAAGACAGGACCTGCAAAATTCACCAAAATTGGTAATTTTTGATGTTCACCTATTCAACTTAGCTCGCTAAGTAATTTTGAGCCATACCGGCCATGGCCATACCTATATAGCCACACAACCAATACAGAGGGATACAGAGGGCACTTGACTTGTTGATGTCGCATGTTGAAGCCTCCATAGTCCTGCCAGCATGCCCAGGGGATATCTGATCCTTGGTGGAATCCGCCTGGTTCATCTTGCTGGGAAGACGCGGAAGTTGGAAAATTGCACGAGACCATTCCGCCAGTCAGCGTCTTTGATGCGGCCCCGTGACGTCATAGAGGTGCTGTGTCGAGTTTAAGTCTGATGTTTCCACCCATATGTTTATAATCATTTTTCCCAATTAAAAAAACGTCATTGCCATCTTGGGGGGTTCATGCCCCATTTTCAGACACACCCAGGTGTGTTGTTGTTCCCCCCAAAGTGTCCGCAGCCACTCGCTGCAACAGGATACGTCTACGCTGTACTCATGGCTGCACTCATGACTGCCTCATCCCAAGCGCGCTTCACTGGACCCTGGTCCTGCAGTGCTGATCCATGCTGATCCATGACAGAAGCAGCCAACCAATTTCGAACGTATACTTGCGTGTGTATATATATAATATGTATTTATAGAGTAGTATGTGTGTTATAGTACTGGACATGTCTAGATGCATATATATATATTGATATATATATGGTATTATATAGTTATATGTGCATGTACATGTACATGTATGATATCTTGATGCAATGTATATATGCATAGTTAAAACCTATTCTATGCATATTGAATATGAATATAAATATATAATTATGTATATATATATATTAACTGAACAAAGGAGTAAATCACCCTGGACATAAAAACATATATATATATATATATACTCAGTAAACTCCAGCCACCGTTCTCCATGCGCTCGGGGCCAAAGAATTCCCTAGCCAGGTCCTTGCCAAGTCGGCAGTAGTCTGCATAGTAGGCTGCAATATCACCCGCAAAGGTGTGTGATGGTTGCCAGCCCAACACCTGAAACAAAACCCTTGGCTCCACATCAATTTGGTAGGTGTCCATTGGATGCCCCCCAAAAAAAATCGACTCAAATTCACGCATGCGGGGATCCACGAATGAAGAACCCCAAAATCGTCCAACTGATTGATCATTTTACTAGGACAAGCAATGGTATTGGGGTACCCAACCAAGTCCACGAATGTCTATAACACATCGATGTTGAGGTTAAATCCACTATTTTAGAGATAGAAATATGTTAATTCAAGTTGACCTATATTGATGGGTGTATCAGTGTTTTCCTATTAAAATAGCAATATGCAATATACTGTATTAGGTGGTAATCCTCCACTGTCAGACTTGTGGCCCGATATCATCACATTGTTGTTTGCCATTGTGGCCCGTTATATCCCATTCGATGCTAGGTTTGATATCTACATTCAAGTTGGCTAAGCCACCCTTAAACCGCCAAATTTATGGATGACTTTCCCAACTTCTTCACCATTGACATTATAAATTATAAACTATATCAGACTATGACCAAATAGACAGATCAGATGGACACCCGGAAATTATGGGCAAACATAATCTGTTCCAAGATTCCAATCCTAGAAATACTGGCATCTTTTGGGGAGCCCACATGTTTTTATATCCCAATCCCATTCCATGTCATGAAATATCCGAATCATCATCCCATTATCCCCCAGTAATTGAACACAGTTCTTCGATGATTTCCTGATTTCCGTTTTTCAAACAATGGTAAATTTCCGATTAGCAAAACTATTTGTCATTATGAGATTATTATGTAGAGTAGATACTTTATACCTAGATCATCCTAGACCCATCCAAGTTGTATACAAAAACAAATGGTGAATTTTCCCCGCATGTCCTCCCCCAGAAAAATGGTGGTTTTATGTGATTTTCCCCTCATGGATCTTGCTACGTTTCTCATCGTTTCTCCATATGTTCTGGCTCCAAAACCGGAAGCAGCGGCCTCTTTGGCCTTCTTCACGGCCACCCCAAAGTTGGTTTCGCGGAAGGGGAACTTGCCCTCCTTGGGGAGCTCCAGACCCTTCCTGGTGGAGCTGGGTGGTCCAAGAAATCCCAGAAAGACATGGGATCTCCACTTTCGTGAAGACATTCTGGCAGCATTGACTTGGAAAGTCATCTAAAACTATGAATGGCTTTCAATGGCTATATCTTGGCTTTCTGAGGAGGGGAAGCGTTGGGTAGGCAGATCCTGGTTTGGGGAAATCCAGGTGGTTATTCACCAAAAAAATGGATGTAATCAAGAAAGCTATGTGGGGGGGGTACATATACTTTATATAACCTTGTTCGCAAGAGGGCTTACAATATCTTGAAATACATCTTGGAATCGATATGTTACGAACGAAAATTGTGATATACAGCCAACCACAATGGGGATAAAACGGGGATATAGTGGGAATGTAATATATATATATATATATATTATATTTATAAACTATAGATAACAATATGATATCTCCCGTTGTCCCCAAAATAATCAAAATAAAAGATTTCAGTATATGGTTATTTAGGCAGGGCAATTATGATAAACCATAGAATTTCGGCGATATTCGGACGTCTTTGACTGCGGTCATTAGGACGTCAGAGCCACTGAAAACGTTCTATCTCAGAAAATCAGAAATCATCCAACATCATGTCAATACACTGCTTCCAATTGCGGTTATTTCAATTCTGTGTCTATCATCTACGCATGTACTTTAAATGCATCCCGCAGTTCAAGGAGCTCGAGATGTACTCACAGCTCAGCTTGTTGCATCCAAGATTCAAGGCTGCAGGATCATAGAAGACAATCTTGGCCAACACATCTCTAGGGTCCTTGCCTAGAGCTTCACATATCACCCTCACCACATCGACATGGGACAAAAGCTCATCCCCTGCGCAATTGAAGATCTGTCCGCTGGCTTCGTTTGTGGCTTCGGCCTCTTTCCCCACCACACTGGCCATCATGCCGGCCACATCTTCACTGTTGGTCAAGGTTGTGAACAAACTTCCATCCTGTGGAAGGGGAAAGGGCAAATCTCTGGTAATCCGATCCAAGAACCAGTCGATGTAATCGCGTTTGTTGGTCTTGGGACCGTAGATGTATTGAGGTCTAAAAGCGCACCAGTTCATCCCCAGCTTCCGCGCATGGTTTTCATTGGCCAGCTGCTTGTTATCCAACTTCACGGGACCTCCTTCGATCAAAGGTCCAGTAGGGGGAACCAAGTACATGCCACCGGAGCTCACGTAGGCATAGACTTTGGGATTCCAAGGCTGTACCATGCTTTGAACCTGGGCCAACAATTAAAACGACACTTGGACTCTAAGATTGGTTTTCAACTCGGAAGGAGATAACCCAAGTCTTGGCAACTAGAGCATTGATGCATACAATATCTCCGGGATGTTCTGTCTTTTTATTGATCTAAATCTAAAAGTCTAATATGGAATGACACCTCCAAAAAAGTTCAGCCCGGGGCTCATTGCCAATCTAAAAAAATACCCTGCAAACAACTGTATTAAATTAGCTGGTAATCGTAGATATTCCTACTATAGCCAAAAAACTAGAGAATTATATAAACTACCCATCCAAGGTTGACCTAAGGCTGAGCAGCATCTTTGGGGCAAATGTTCTGATTGTCGAAGACATACTCGCAGGGCTGCACACCCTGCATGGCAGCAGACAATCCTGAAGCGGGTCGAGTTCAACTTGAGCCACTGAACAATGCTAAACCGCCAAGAAAACAAACATCGAAAGGTGGTATTTCATACTTGAATATAACATAATGCAGTAATACATAAGAATACGCCAACGGACCTTTTGATACTTCAATAATGTTCAATCTATTGTACAATTGTTGCAAATGCCATATGGAATATATTCCAGTACACAATTGTGGCTCTCACCAGGCGGATATTCCGGGCCTCCATTTTGGAGATCTGCCAGTTTGACGTCTACACCAGCTGCAGTGAGGTCGCCGTAGCTGTCGAAGGGGGGTTTGTCTTGCTTGCAGGCGCTGTCTTGAATCATAGTCACCTCTGGTGAGGCTGGGAGCACCACCAAAAAACGCATGTGAAAATTCTGGAAATATGGGGTCTGATATGGCACCTCTAAATCCATTGGTTAGTCATATCGTTTTTCCCATTAAATGGCCATATCATTTAGAAGGTATACACCATTTTCAGATAGACCCATTGGTGAAAGTGCCAAAAGTGCCAAAGCATTTCAAAGCATCCCATCTACCCATTCATATCATTCATTTTGCGGATCGATTGGCTCTTGACCTCCCGATTTAGTGGCTGCTAAGCTCCTCCAATATCTCTGGGCTAACCATTCTGTTGGAAATGAAACGAATGAGATCGAATGAGCGCTGAAAAATCCGATAGAAAATACCCAAAACAGTGATTGGTTAATGATGGTTAATGGATGTTTATGGGGACTCCCAGTTCATGAATTATATAATGACTATATGCAATCCCCAAGTATACAAAGGGAAGCAAGGGCGTTTCAGAGTTTCAAAGAAAAACGACAACTTAACCATTATTTATCGCATCATTTTTCACGTACATCCAAAATCTACATCTTGTTGATTCGCAAGAGCCGTATACTGTCCACGACCGTTCTTTCCCCATTTACCATCCTCTAGCTTAGTTTCCACTAAGTTCATACATAGATAAAACTACGGTTTGTGGTTGTGGCACTGAAATTGGTCTGGGTAATTTATAATAGCTCACTATCCTGAAACCTGCGGCCGAAAAAAAAGAGGATGATTCCCCATATAGAAGCCATGATTCCATATGATTCCAATGAGGTCACAACACAATATACCCAGTCAAATGGATGTGGGTCAAAATGGAAGACCTAGGGGACCACAGATGGAAATGTCTAGTTTAGTATTAACCATCCAATTATTGGGGTACCTAATTTTGACCCATACCCAAATTGATGCCAAATCACCTTTAATCCCTTCTCTTTGGCCAGCTTCAAGGCCAGGTGATAGCCGATCTCACCATGTCCACCGCCCTTGTTCTGCACAATCAACGCGCTGGCAGCCATGGCCACTAAGGCGGCGCCCACCACATACCTGTGGCTAAACCAGCCACCATGCTGTCTATCAAAACCCCATGGTTCAAACAATCAGATTTTGTTGGGGAAAAATGCTGTAAATATATATATAGAACCCCCATAATAAACCTACCATTTGGGGATGATAATGGATGATAATTGGATGATATTTACCACCCATTCATAGTGATATTGGGATGGTTCATTACAGGGTTTACCACATTATTGTTTTTTTTACTATTTTTTTGGCCGTTGAGAGAATGGGTCAGTCCACCCTGGTATCCTTCTGTTCACCCAAAATAGCTCGGATTCATGGATGTTCATCCCTTGCAAATCGCATAAAAGATCAGATTGCTGGTTGCATATCCGAATCCCAACAAAATGTCCGGTTTTTACCATCATGTTTGTTCATTAATGTCCATTAAATCACCCATCTATGTTAGGTTTCCGTACTTTCTACGGCAAATCATAAGTATCCTGATGGTCTTATTACCCAAAGGTCACTCATCCGTATTAGTCCATCAATCATTTCATCCATTGGATCCATAGGTAACTTATGGCATGACTGGTAACTTGATCCATCCCTTGATCCCCAGCTCCACCTGTGACTTCCACTGTGCCACGACTCCGCGCTGGCACCAGCCAGGCAGGGTGCCACGCGCGGCGCCGGCCGCGCCGTTGTCAGCGGCGTCGCCGCGACGAACGCCACGGAGGTGGCCGCCGCGACAGCCGCGACGGCCGCGACGGCCACGGCACGCAGGGCACGTGAGGGGAGCATGGGGCAAAACTCAGCCGACTAAAGGCCTGCTACTCAGATATATTCAGATATATTCAAAATATGTGGTGGAAGCTACACTTTTTCGAGCCGACAAGCATAGCAACTCAGTTCTTGTGAGGGATGGTGAGTGTCTGAAAAAGGTTTGGGAGCCTTCAAATCTCTGAATTGATGGTCTGTACTGTTCTTTTGTAGGAGGGGGAGCCTGGCTCTCTCTTAGGTGCCAATTTGGGGACGCACCATGGTCCCTCTCAAGTTGGGCAAGATCTATCCAGGTCTATATCAAGTTGTAGGTCCTTCAAGACAACATTGGATGCATCTGGGTAACCTTGGTGCAAGTCCCAAAATGGATGATTGGCGCTGAAATTTGACCAAAACCGAGTGTGGTTCCCCGGTTCTATTGTTTTTGAAGCTACCAAATTCTATTGCAGTCAAGCACCATGTTTTTCCTTCGAAACCGCTTTCCATGAAGCAGAATTACTAGCTACCTGATGATTGGACACCGGCAATCAGTGATAAAAACAAACGCATTGCAATAGTCAATGAGATCAATCAGTAACAAAACGCAATAATACAAAGAAATACTTACTCAAGGATCATTAAACATATATATATATATATATTACATATAAATACAAATATAATTCATAATTAGTAAAAATCCTGGTCACCTACAGAATCCCTGCACTTGGCCCTGGCATCTTGGGCTTCCCTACGCTGCGAAGCCGGACTTCTGCCAGGACAAGGTCTTGTGGCCGTCGGACCATTCGAGTGATGTTGCAGCAAACTCACCTCCAACTGCACTGGGAAACCGGTTCATGGGCCATAATTTGGCCATCCCAGAGAAACATAGAAACCGGGTAGTATAACCCCCCTAAAAAAAAACTATCATAACCAATCAAGACGGGTAGATTTTTTAAATGGCTAAATTTAGATGGTGAGAGAGGCAAGTTTGATACAAATACCCAGGCTTCCAGTTGCATCTGAGATAGGTAACCAGGGTGATGTTACCTTCTGATATTAGGGATGGTTACATACCAACATAAAACAGCGACTATAAATATGATGGTGCCATAATGGTATACACTCGCAGAGTACCAACATATTTTCACCACTTTTGAATCATGGACAACCCTCCGTATGGAAGAAAACTGGTCGACTTATGGTGGGAAGAGGAAACACGAAGAAACACTGCAAATCCCCATGAATTTTGTCCATTGAGTTTGACGTGTTCACAAGATACTTCTACCTTGAAACTCTGAAGCACCAACGGTTTAGTATGGTGTATAATGTTTATATAGTGATGTTTAGTGTAATTGCAAACCCGTATTTAAAGATTTCTCGTATTTCAAATTGAACATGGGAATCTCGACCACACGACAGCTGCCTCAAACAAATTTGTTTGAAATCGGGACCCCAAAACTCATCATTCTCCCTTCAACTAAATGCCATTTTGAGCTATACCGTGTACCCAATGTTGGCAAATAGAGCCCCCAGGTTGGCCTTGCATATACCTGGTGGACCAGCCATCATCCTCCACCAACCTCAACGACTCAACGATTTCTGGCCAGAAAAATAGGGCACTTTTTCTCAGGCACCTGAGGCTTGGACGCAAAGGTACCGTCCTGGCCCCCAAAGATGAAGACCTGACGAGTTTAGGACCCAATTCCGACCCGTGAGAACGGCCATCCGCAGTTGCGCACAGTGCAACTGGTTTACTTTTGAAACTCCTAGATTCCACCACTTAACCAGCGGCTGAATATGAAGGGTTCCAACCACTAAGAACAACATAGAGCAACGTCGTAGAAATCTCGAAAAAAAAACTGGCACGGGTCAGTGGACAAGAATCCTAGACGATCCTAGTTGTGAAATCATCCTTGATATCCCTCTAACAACAAAACACCAAAAAAAACAACAGAATAAAGTCATATATATAGTCACTATAGTCACTGGCTATTCTAAATATTTTGCTGGATTCTACATATTGTTTGCTTCTTAATCACCCCATTGTGACCGATTCAAACCGCCAGGGTGCCTCCAAAGGGAATCGGCCAATGTCACCGCTGTGTTGGACCTGGACCAGCTGATGGTGGGCCATCCAACTTTAAGCCTGCAGGTTGGTGCTTTCCGCTTGAGAAAAACTTGATTTGATTGGCATGGAAATGGATGGAAATGGGATTTTATGGGTTGCATTTCAGCTGTGCCAAGAAATTTCAAGCTGTTTGTTGCCGTGTGCCCCCGAAAAAAAAAAAACTTCACCATCGGTGCACCAACGGACCCGCAAAAATCGCCTAAGAGGTCCTGGGAATTTGGCCAATTGTTTGGCCGATTGATTTCCAGTTCAAATGCCCATCCCCCATTTCTGCACCCAGATCATGTTGGTTGTATCCCACTATCCCACTGGCATGTGGGATTTCGTACCCCGTAACTTTGTCTGTAACAAATCACTATTTTTAAATATAGATAATATATATTATATATAGCCACTTATAGATAAGCTTCCCATTCAACATTGCCATATATTCCGGGTAATCCACCATTTGCTTATTTCATTGGTTAAATCATCGTTGTTGACGGATGAGACTTCCTCATTTTAAGTCACGATGTTTGAGCCTAAACCAGCCAGTTTTGCTGGTAAAATCCCCAATTCATAGATTGAGAAACAAAGCTCACCAGAACTGAGCGAATCCGGCCACTGGTGACGTGGGAATGATGGTTCCAGGTCGAACATAGCAAGGTACCTGCAGTGGAAACATGAGGAACACGACTTTCTTGTCACCTGTATCTCTATCTCTCTCTCTCTGTAATTTATATCTGCATATCATAATCATACATGGATATATACATATGTCTGTATGAATATAATATGTATACGTATGTTTCATGTTTGTATGCGGTGCATGTACGTAGTTAAATGTAGAAATGTAGAATTGTACCGCTTGCTGGAGGATTTGAATGATATGAAATGGAGCGATGTTTCGATTTTTCACACAGTTTGGCAGTCTGTCTGGCTCTTCCCGCGCCTCTTTCAGTGGCACGAAGAGGTTCTTCAGCACTTTCCCAGTGCTTTGTATAGTCAGCATCTCCTGCTCCTCCAGCTGTCAGGATCCCATTCATAGAATGGCCAGTGAAGCCAATACTCTGGTAATGACTAACAGTTTGCTATTGAATGGCCATTGAAATAGTGGATTTACCCATTGAAAATGGTGATTTTCCATAGTTGTTTGTATGTTTACCAGAGGGTAATAAACGTACCAGTTGTCCATTTAGGGAACAAACCACTTATGTTGACATCGGGGCATTAGTAATCGGCTTTACCACAGCCACTTTCCCAGGTCATCCATCCGCCCATGCAAGGTTTATCCTTGGCAGTCTTGAATTTGGGTAACCCTACCTACAGAAAAATTATCAAAAATTGAACAGAACCAAACCAAATGTCCAAATCCTATAGGTGGGCCACATCTTTCTTCAACAAAGGCTATTAGTGACCTCAGCAGTACATCAAAATACATCAAACTGATCCAAATATCAACACCACGGTATTAAAATGTATTAAATATCAGATTAATATAATCTTAAAAACTCAATATCTCTAGTTCAGTACGACAAATATTTCTGAAAAATCCAAATCAGAATTCACCAGAAATCCATGGCACTTCCCATCGCACCTCCAGGACCTTCCCAAGCGCTAGACCTTTGGCCTGGCAGATGAGTATGAGAGAAGTATGGGATAATCATTGGATAATGTTTGTTAATGTAATCGGTATACTCTTCCCACATTTTTTGTAGGCGGAGGGTCCAGGAAATATATCTTAATAAGTAAACTAAGTAAACTTATCTCCAGTGGCAGTGTTTTTCCCTGCATTTCCACAGTTGGAAAGCAACGCCAAATATCCTCATGCCAGGTCCTCATGCCAGGTGATGGTGGAAACAATTTAGATACAGTCACTGGGGTCTTCAGTGGATTGTTTCAAGGGAAAACATGCAGGGGACCATGGTGTGTACCATGAAACATAGGGAGTTCCAGTCACTTCCCAGAATTGCTTGGTGGGAAACAACATAGGGGGACCCCTATGTTTGGGGCTGCAGAAATTTCGGAGTTTCCTGCATTCTTTTTTCATAGACCAATATCCATCAATGACTGCGATAGCATGCGGATACTTGAGGTAGGAATACAGATGGATGGATGGATGGATGGATGGATGGGTGGATGGATGGATGGATGGGTGGATGGATGGATACACCCTATGGATGGCTAAACAATGCTAAACATACACAACATGACGAAATATGTTGCTGACTCCCTTGGTGTTCATCAAAATACCTGGATACAACGGATTTTTTAGCATTGAAATTTGCAGAAATCCACCACGCCGGAAGCCCATGGATGCTGAACACACAACAGGTCTTGAATGCTCCATCCCAAACAGCAAAAAAAAAGGCTTAGACCCTCCAAGTACATCCAAGTAGCACAAGAATGTGTGGGAGTACTGGGAGTACCTTAAAAAATATGGGAGAACATACATTTGTTTATGGGTGCTTGGACGGTCTATAAATAGATCGGAAAAAACAATCATGGACATCATGAGTGAGGTACAGCTCAACAGAGGAGCGGTGGAAACAGGCAGAAAAAAATAGCGTCGCAAAAGCAAAGGTCCCTCCGCAGCAAAACAGGAAACTCAATACCTTGGTTACCTTGGTTCTCTTCTTGTCTTTCTATCTGCTTTCTCATGGCTTGCCGACACGTTGCAACGAGTACGTACAGAAAATGCAGCCACACAGAGATATAGAAGTTGTTTTCTGCCATGTGGGCACAACTTGATATATACAGTATATACATATATGGACATTTGTCATTGGTTGAAACCACATTCAATTCCAACGTACACAATCCACCATCGGGAAAATTATGTAAAATGATGCTCGAAATTATCCATACGCATCCTGTCATATCCTAACATCATAAACATGGTGAGGTCTTCCAGTGCAATCACAATTTATATACACCATGAATGACAAGTGCTGCGCCTGTTGGGACAGCTTGATGGCTCGGTCGAAGCGATACCATAATCCAGGAGGCAAAACAATGTCCTGGGATTTCTTGGAATTCCAAGAATCTTTCACTGGGTGGATTCCTAAAACATTTTGTCAGGAAACGATTGTTGGTGCCATCCAAAAATGTAGATATCCTCAGGGATTTCAGGTTTTCTTTCCTTTTAAACAAATATGATAGTCGTGAGCAAAAATGACACAATAACTGCTGGGTCGTATGTGGAATCGGTATGGAGAGACAAAGGCAATGAATCTCAGAGTCAACATTCCGAACCACCATGGGTGGGGTCTCTCGGTTTGCAAGGTTTTGTAGCAGGAACAAACCAATTTCTCTGATGTGGCAAGCCCTACAAATAAAATTATCCGCGGTATGTCGAAATTTCAAAGGGAACGTAACATGAAAACATGTAAAACATGGTCACACTGCATCTTTCAACCAATCTGTTTGCAGGAATAGTGAACATGAAGGACTCAGTCTTGGAGGGTCTTGAATTCTCAATTTCCTGCTAGGTATCACCTCACACATGGGATAATCAAAACAGAACATTGTATATAGACACTGATAGAAAATGACATTTGACATTGTCTGTCTAACAAACAGAATCATTATTATATTAATGTGTATTATACAGTATATCATTCTGTTTGCATTCCAGCTTCCAGTCAAGGCAGTCAAGGCGCATGCGTGGAATTTTTCTTCAGCACTGGCGCCACCAGGATGCTACCGTCCATCCATTGGGTGGTCACATCTCTCACCTGCGATCTGTGGATCTGTGGATCATGTAGGCATGCTTGGATCTAACAAGCCAATTTTAATATTATTTGAAGTTAAAGGACACATATTAAGTAAATGTGTCCATATATATGGAATATAAATAGTATATAAGGACACATATCATTTTATATCTATATATAGATAGATAGACATATACACCCGTATAATATAAATAGTATATATGGAAGTAAACACACACATATATATATATATCATTTTCTGGAGGTAGAGCCATAGCTGGTCCACACCTCTGGCGTCTCGGGATAGTCCATGGCCAATGGTCGAATCCACCTCAGGGAGAGATAGATTGGGACATATCATGAGGATCGTCATGGATAAAATGATAGAGAAGAGTGGAAGATTGGAGAATCATTATGATACATATCTATACATAGAGTATACTGGATGATTTTAAGATTGGACAATAAATATCTATACATATCATTAAGATTGGATAATACTGGAGTATATCTATACATATCTACTATTCACGGATGATAGTATACTTTATCCTTATGAATCATAGTAGAAAAGTGGATAATCATTATGATCAATATTAACTATAATTGGATGATTGCATAAGAATGTGGTAAACCTAATAGTATACCTACAGTACCACTTGGGGATGACTTGGGGATGGTTTCTGGCATTGGGTTTACCACATTAATAGGATAGGGAATAGTGGGGGATTGGATATTTTGAAAAAAAAACCTGGAGTGAATCTATAATTATCCACTAGACTATATCAATATCTAAATGCTTTCTACTATATCAGTACAGTTTATCTACGTATAGTATATGTATAGTTTATCTATAGATTAGTTAGTACTATATCCAATATATCCATGGCTGCAAAATGCAACACATATATATATATAGATATACATAGTGCTCCAACAGACGCTCTGAAGAGTGGTATATCGATTTTAATATCAATGGTTGGTGAAAAACGGGATTCCCAGTTCATGACAATACACTAGATAAAAAGTTGATGGAAAACACAACAGGTGGTATCGGGTGATAACCTCTCTTTTTTATATCCAATCAATCAGGCTTTGAAGAGGCCGAAGGGCCTGAGATGGAGTACAGAAGGACTTGGAAAATGCGGAAGCTGCGGGCAACAAAGCTTGGTCTGTTTGTTCAATAGATATAGTCTAGTGGATAATGATCTAAATTTGAAAAACGCAAGATGCGGGGACATTGCCAAGATACAAATTGCCAGTGGCTCGCTGCGAATGTGCCAAAGAGTAGTGGAATGGCCTCAAATGCACAAATTGTTGATGTCACTTTGCCTGCACAAATTTCAATGAAACTGGTCAATTGCCACCCTGGCAGCCTATTCCCAGTATGCTCTGGCAGGCGGGCATCCTATCTTGAAGGTATATTGTGCTGAACCATACAGGTGTCCAAGTGCATGAGGTCTATCATTTCGGAAGTATGCGGCTTTGTCGCTTTGGAGGATTTACCATCAGTTTATGGCAATTTGAGCGGAAAATCATGCTGTACCATGACATTTTGGTGCTCCATCATTTTTTGGAAAGAAACACATCTATCAAGCTGAGAATTCGGCAGCAGTCTGTAGCGCAATTCCAAAATCTCAGCGCGTTTAGGCTCCAGCTTTTGATCAATCAAGGCCAGGTGTTTTGCTAGATGTTGGAACCCACGTTTCGTTCAGAACTTATATGACTTATACATAAATACTTGTCGTGAGCAAAACTGGCTGCCAGATGTTTCGACATGCGCACTTCTTCTCAGATAGTGTGTATGTATATATAGATATACACATTGTTCTCGCTTTCAGGAATAGAAGCTGATAGAATGTGTTCCAATTCGCCCACCAAAGAAATCGCTCTGGAGAGCTCTGGAGTAAACTGGTCAAGATACACCCTCAAAATTGGATGATTTTTTTGCGGCATCCAATTTCATCTAATTTCTTGGTACAGGGCCCGCTGTCCACATATCCAGAGAATACAAAGCGGCATCTGAATATGTCCCTTCAGTCTGGCTGAACTAAAACTATTCACTGACCTGGCGGAAAATAGCTGAAATAAGGCCTCCTGTCTTCCCTTGCGCCCCCAACCCCAGCTGAAATAAGGCCACACCAGGCCCATTTGGGAATTTCCCACTTAGTAACCATCATTCCAGCGACGTCACCATGAGATCATTGAGATTCAAATCGGATCACTGGAGGATGAGTTGTGTTCTCCTTATCGCACATGGTGCAATCTGACCCTGGTTGTCTCTCCAAACTCAACCGCTTGCTGGTTTAAACCCATCTGAATTTGAAACATATTTGTCAATTGGGATCATCATCCTAGGTAGGGGTGAACAAAATGAAACCACTAACTAGATCAACTAGTTGATTTAAACATGATTTTTCTGGCCCAAAAACAGCAATCCAATCGGTCAAATCGGCCAAGAAATGGCCTCCCAACTTGGGGGTGCATCCCAGTCAGCATATGTGGTTTTATCACCTACATGTAGCCCAAATATAACCCATATATAATATGTATATATATATATATATATATTATAAACACATACACACACACACATATTTACAAATATATATATATATATAATTATATATATATACATAAATACATAGATATAATATGCATAATATATTAATACATATACATAGAACATAGGCTATACTATGGCTATTAACCCCCTCCCTCCCGGGTGGAAGACTGCACCTCGCGAATGGTATCGGAGGCTTTTGGCCACAGGAAGGGAAAATGCGGTGTCACCTGCTTCCTGAGAACATCAGAAAAAGGACCATCAGGAAATGGGAGTTATGACGGCAACATCTGTCAATGGGAGAACAAGTACCGTGAAACATCCGGAAATCATGCGGTAGTACGGGGGAAAAACACACAAAAATACTGAGCTCTTGCTCTTGCTCTTGCAGCAGCCCCCAAAAAGAATCATAAAACGCTAAAAAGTTGGAACCCTGGAAATTATGGAGGGAAACATCTTCAGATCCTGGAAACACTTTTGGGCATCGTTTTCGGCACCCCGGGATTTGTTACAACAAACATCAACAAAGCCATTAAATGAATCAAAGGAATCAAAAGTGGCAAGTTCCGCATTTTGTCTGGGCCTTTGGGTATCACCAAAGTTCGAATTGAAGTTCTGAAGTCGGCTGAAAATGACCAGCTAAAGTGTAACACGGCTGGAGACTTTTTTTTGGGGGTCTGAAAATCAGGTACCCTGAAAAATCGGAGAGTGATCGTCCCTATTCAAATGGCCATTTGGGGTATACGGTATACCAAAAACATCCAAAAACGGTATACACCATTTTCAAACACATCCATATATCATCCATATAACAGTGCGACCAACGGACCGGCTACTTCTGCGAATTGCAGAGCTTTCTCTTTCTCTGGAAACTCTGGAAAAGTGAAGTCAACACGTGTCAACACACTGAACTCGGGACAGCATCCATTGCCGCAACTCTACCGACGTCCCTTCAACGGAACATGGACAAGTTCAGGTTGGCACTGCAGACTGAGAGAACCCTGCTATCATCGAGGCCGGTATCCACAAACCACTGCAATAAACTTTGATGCGATGGATTCCTACTTGGATCATCCTACGAATCGCAACTGGTTAGTAACCCTGGTGATCGTAAGTCCATGTAAGTCCCCTAAGTTCGTGGCTTCTCCCATCTATAAATGGCTTATAACATCTTATAACTATTACCTAAGTTGTGTCACCCCGAACCACTCCGGCATGAAGCACTCACCGAGCAGCTCAGAATGAACGCGCATCACCGGCATGAAGCACGCCACCCTGCGCTGGCTGGAGGATAAACCTACCTGAAAATTGAAGCCAATTAAGGTCAGCATCCCTAAAACAATGGAGACACAAATAATCCCATAGATTTGTTTGGTATAAATCAGGATCGAACGTCGGAAGCCGCACAATACACGATGTCTCACTTGGAGATTTGACGGACAGATGCCGAATGCTTTACAGCATGCATGACAATCCCATTGTTGCTAGTTGTTTTGACCATTTCATTGTCTTCGACTCAGTGAATAAAAGAACATGATAACTTACTCACTTGCGGACTTGTCATCTTCAAATTGTTTGGCTGAATCTGCCTGAATCATTTTGATTCACAAACATCAAAGGAACGCATATTTTCGTGTGGTTTCCCCCCTCACTAAGGGTCATGCATGTTGAGATTGTTTCCATGCTGTTGTAATTCACCCAATTTAAAGACTCATTGCAGCTCATTGCTTACCATCTCCTGTTGTTTTTGCAAATACAATTTATCTTAAATTATATGAGTACCGATTGTTGGTATGTGCTATACATTCATGATATGTAATGCAAATCGGCTGATCATGTACACCCACTACCTATGTCATAAGATTCCCATCGACTGGTTGACAGGGATTCCGACCATGGATTGCTAAATTGGACAGGCTGGTACTAAAATAGTGTACGCCACAGGTCCAACATCAATGAAGCGTCGCTTCGGGAGTCTATCTCCATATTGGATGTGTATATATACGTATAATATAATGTATAATATATATATATATATACATATGTATAGGCATAGGCTTGATACGTCGCCATACGTTCATCCTTTTGGTCCAGGCACTGGAGCCAACGGATCAACAGGTCCGCGGTGGTCTGTCCGACGAAGCCTCCCAAGTCACCATGTCACCATGCGAAAATTGGGGGTTCACCATCAAGAATGCGATTTTAGATGATTTTAGTTTTTAGTAACAGTTCTATAATACTATGATCTTTAGTGTTTACTTAATGTTCTGTACTATGATCTTGCAGAGATAATGATCAACAGATCAACATGTTGTGTTTCTGTTGGCGAAGTGGCCAACAAGTCATGGTTGCTGAGTCAGCAAATACCGGGGATGAACAATCAAATTGGGCCTTTATATCACCAACAAAGATGGGATCCACTGGGTATGCATCACCACAAAGGGATGGATTGCAACAGGTCATGAAATACACATGGCAGTTCCAGCAGATCCAGCAGGAGATCTTTATTCGAAAGTGCCACATTCTTTACAGTGTGATTAGATACTGTATCATATTTCATGGCTGTAGTAAGGTAGCTGGCAGTTTATCACCTTCGGAGAATGGACCCTGGGGCTAGTTCCAGCAGTAGAATGGGCGATCAAATGTAGAATTTCAGGGCGTCTAATCAAATATATATAGATATATTATATATACAAATAATTCGATATATATATACATATATATATAACACCTCCGACTCTTCAATAATTTCGACGCAGGACACATTTCCCCATACAAAAGTTGAATAAGCCAAAGGACCCATGGGATAGTGTTTCAACCTTCCTAGCCACATTTGGTCACCAAGCAAGCAGAATGATCCCTCAACTTAAGTACAACTCCTCTATATAGAATAGAATGAATCTGCATCTCAATAGAAGAAGCAACATTGTCTGGTTGGTGGTTTTAACAATCTTGACAAATATGAAAGTCAATGGGAAGGATTATCCCATATACCAGTAGTACCGCACAAGGCGGTGGCGGAAGTTTCAAAAATAGGACACCTATAGGAGAGGTTGGTTGTTGCGAATCAGGGATGGCAGAGCGAAGCTACTGATGGACAGAAAGGAGCTTGAGGTCTCCTCTCTTTCCCTCTCTTTCTCTGACTATCTACCTACCTACCTACCTATCTATCTATCTATGTATCTATCTATGTATCTATCTATCTATCTATCAATCAATCTATCTCTCTCTCTCTCTCTCTCTTTCATCTAATTACCTATCTATCTATCTATCTATCGATCGATCTATCGATCGATCTATCGATCTATC
>Ga0126342_10007151_pt1 | contig 19894 bp, 22 predicted proteins | sample Cyp1metagenome_FD_92528 | JGI IMG/M metagenome (GOLD analysis project Ga0126342, IMG submission 92528) | Coral microbial communities from Lord Howe Island, Old Settlement Bay, Australia - Cyphastrea 1 metagenome | ecosystem: Host-associated > Invertebrates > Cnidaria > Coral ... | reverse complement strand
CCTATCTATCCTATCTATCCTATCTATCCTATCTATCCTATCTATCCTATCTATCCTATCTATCCTATCTATCCTGTTCATCCTGTCTATCCTGTCTATCCTATCGATCCTATCGATCCTATCGATCCTATCGATGCTATCGATCCTATCGATCCTATCGATCCTATCGATCCTATCGATCCTATCGATCCTATCGATCCTATCTATCCTGTCTATCCTATCTATCTATCCTATCTTATCCTCTCCTCTCCTCTCCTCTCCTCTCTTGTCCTCTCCTATCCTATCCTATCCTATCCATCTCTATCTCTATCTCTATCTCTATCTCTATCTCTATCTCTATCTCTATCTCTATCTATCCATCTATCTATCTATGTACGTACATATCTATTTACATTTTATATCATTATTTAACTACAATATACATTCTTACCTGCATATGCTCATCCACATCACGCTCTCCCCCACTCCCCGCGCGCTCTCTCTCTCTCTCTGCATATATGTGCACATCAAGCTGATTTGATCTTTACCTCTGGCGGTCTAGGACATTCCTCAGCCCTCCTGGATGGACAATATAAAGTCGTTGCATGAAATTGATACCTGTTTGCAAGGGATTTCAAGGCCATACTTGGCATACTTGCCTGTTGATCTTGAAGAATTTTCGTGTGTAAGGATGTTTCGAAACATACTGTGCATATACTATCATACACAATCATTATACATTCATATATGGCTCATATAACTCACATGATTCATATTTCTGTGACATGTGTCGTGCCTTCATCGCACCGAGGTCCACCAGATACACCAGCAGAAGCAGTCACCCCTACAACAGAGGCCCACCAGCAGATCCTTGACGTCGAACACGACAACATACGATTAAGATACGACAACACTCATTTTCAAACCCGACCTTCCAACAGTGTAACAGTCCGCAGGGAGGGTAAAGATGGGTAAAGTCAAACATAGTTAAACAGTTTTGGGCCGGGGATGTCTCCAGAGGGCATAGTCTTGGAATATCTCGGGATGATAACAGGATGATAACCGGATGCCTCCTTTCCGTGCTCTTCCTCTAGGTGCGCCCATGCGACCACTGTGGGGAGATGAGAAAAACCACCAACTTCTGCCGTGGTGAGGAGGTTGGGCCCTGAGGATAGCAGATGGAGACATGCCGAAACGCATCGAAACGCTCAAGAAAACACAGAGAGAGAGAGAGAGAGACCTTGTGTATTTCTTATAGCATCTTATAGAACTTATAGCCAACTTGTAGCTCTTGTGTAGTATTGTCCTTTTTCTCTTCCCCACGCAAAACTCAGTCCCAATGGCTATGTGCTGCTTGTCAGCTCACCAACGGAGGCGCTGGAAACACTGGATTGACTAGGGACTTGCTGGTGGTAGAGTTGCTACTTTAGGGGCCGGGGTTTTGGTTGCTTAGGAGATTACTTTCCCCTATTTCTTGCGCATCTTATCAGTATTAGGTCTTATTCATCGCATGGATTCATGGAACATTTTTCTTACGCAGTTATGGGCTTCTAGGGTAGTCGGAGTATGTTAGGGCGCCAAGCCGCTTGCGGATTTGAAGCTATGGTCCAAGGCACTGTGGGACAGCGGATATCCAGTTGGACAATCACAACCACCGATGCAGGGTATGATGCAGGGTATGATGCTGGCACACCCTGATATCCAGAGCCCTGGTTGGCTGCTGTATATTGCTGTATGGCATTGGATCCATTGCTGCTGAGGGCCAGTTGGCCCATGTTGGCCCCATCTTTTGTCGAATGTACTGCTGTGTTGATGGGTTTGTTGCCATGAAGTTCAGGAGCCACAGCCACGACAGCCGCGACGTTTTCGATGAATGACATTGCGATGTGACCAGTGAGATGGAAGAAATACGACTGTGACAACCTCTGATTACCTGATTTGTCTGCAGATCCTACATGCGCGAAGCGCATGGCTGGAGTGTTTGAAACTAGCCAATTTTCTGCCTCACAAGATGGCCCGCTGGGTAGCTTGTGACGAATGCACTTTGGAATGCTTAACGCCACCCAGCGCAAGACTTGCTTTCAACAAAGACAAAAGTCAATCAGATCAGCCGAATCATGTTCGCAGGTCGGATGCAGATTGCCGCTAGCACACGGCTAAAGTGCTCCTAAGCCGGTTTCAGTTCCTACAAACAGCTGTTTCCTAAACGACCAAAGTTCAATCACTGACATCTCTGAGTGCATCATAGCTGCTCACAACTGATACCGGTGATACCGACACCTGAAGCTCTTCACAAGGGGCCGTGAAATCGACAGGTGTTTGTGACATTTTGTGACGACATCCCGGCAGGGTATGCACAATTTAGGCATTTTTTTCATGCAGGGCATGGCAGTGCATGTCAGATATGGCAGTGCTGGTTCAGGTCTAGCCTTCGGAGCGCGACAGAAACAGAAGAGGCGGGGATTGGGCAGAGTCTTGCTGTCATGCTGTCCTGTCGTGATGCGACCTCATTTTGGTCTTCGCCTTCTTTTACTGTGCCCCTTTTTCTCACCTTTGCATTCTCTTGATAGATCGTCACAACCATTGCGCCATGTATTGATGGGTTGTTTTATGGCGTCAGGCTGGATTTCAGATTGGATTAGCGCCAACAATTGAATACAGGTTTCAACCAGAGAAACAAAGTCAAACAATTTGCCATTTTGCCATTCCATGTCGAATTCTTAGGCTCACTGCAGCTCAAACGCATGGATCTTGGTGAAACTCTGGTGAAGCCGTGAAGCCTCTGTCAGGTTTTGCTCCAGGGCCTTTTCTTGGTTCCAAAATGTTCCAAAGAACATCAAGAACAAGAATTTCATTCAATTTTATTGTCGAGATTTGTCGAGGGTCCTCATGGTCCTCTCTTCTTTCTGTGGCATTGCAAGCTGCTGCAAGCTTGTGAAATCTGACCAACATGAGACACATATATGAATCATATGAGACCCTGGACTGTGCCGGACGGTGACGGTGTCAAAATCGAGGCTGAAGCCACAGCCCGTCTTCAAGCGACAAGGTAGTGGCATCGTAGACAGGACAGGATGGACAGGGACAGGGCAGGACTTTCGCAGGACTTTGGCTCTGCCCCGAGAGCTTCAGGGCTCCATAGGAGTCACCCAGGTTGCACGAGGTGCCCACAACGCCCACAACGCCCTCCGCAGGAGCAGGATGAGCTCAGCTGGTTCTGACAACGATAGCGATAAAGGCGGTAGTGCCTCAAGAGCTCGCAGGCGGCACATGGCGACACAAACGGACACAAAGTTGCTCTTACCTTCTAAGATCTTCTAAGCGTTCTAAGATCTTCTAAGATCTTCTAAGCAGGGAAGATTGAACTCTTTTTTTCCGAGGCATTTGGACCCTGAGGATCGAAATGCGCAATGATTTATATTTAGATATATTTAGAAATCTATTTAGAAATCTTCTCTGGGAAGCTTTGGTGAACGATAATGACCATGACACGTTGGTTGGGTTTTGCTATGTCTTGCTGGAGCTCCAAGTGCAAATTGGGCACAGCAGGGGATGATCTCATGGAATGTTTCACCTGCTCGCACAGGCGCGGCAGGTGTAAGACCAACAACCAGGACACAGGCCAGAACCCTGGAACCTTATGAACCTTAGCCCAATGGCATGCCTTGCGAGCAATTCATAGTAATTACTTCATTGTACTTCATTGCTACATATTGCTAAATATACTAAGGGAGTAGCGGGAAAAATGCTTGGAAATTGAAATGTGTGATCTTGCTACGCTGGCCTGTTGGCCAAGTACAATATCAGTAATTAGCAACAAGATGGTTTTTCTGTGAAAATACGCGACAACCAGACAGCCGTGTCTTGTACAATCTTGTGCATATGCCCTGTCGGGGCATTTTGATGCATTTTGGATAATACACGGCGTTCGGTCAACAATGCCCAGGTGACACCAGCTGAAGCCCCAGTTGAAGCATGTTGAAGCCATGGCATGTTGGAAATTCAGGTGTCGCCAGGAACGGAGGCTGTAGTTTTGGCACCCTTTTGCAAGCCACCAGGAAGATTGAACGTGTGAGCACATGTGAGCATGTGACTTCGTTCCGTGTTGCATCGTTTCTCTTTGTTTGGACTTGCACTGCTTGCACTGCTTGCACTGTCATTTGGATTCATTTGGCACTTTTTGATCAACGTTGGGCTTGTGAGAACTGCCCAGGCTTGCGCGCGCGTGATGATAGTGCAGAGGAGGGCTCGTCAGAGTGCCCATTCGATTGCGCCCAGTCAGTGCTTGACTGTTTGATTGCAGTACTTCAGAATATTGTCCGATTTAGATCTCTTAAGATAATAAAAAATCATAAATTAAATGTAATAATTAAACGATATAGATGTGGCTGGTGTCTCTAAGGCCTGCTAGACGTGCGAAGCTCACTCGCGCCAGCACCGCCAACTTTGGTGGCAAACCGTAGCACCCTCAGAGGGCCCAGAGTCCTATGCACCGCTTAGCTTGGACTGGTGCACATTTTCCAAATCTGTGGGGGTCGGGTGCCGAAGAAATTGGAAAGATAAGTGGCAAAGAGGACACCTGTGGTGTTGTGCGAGGACATATGCTACAAATGGTCCAGTCGTTTTTTACATGCCATGCCTCGAAAAACGCTGCTGAGTCCGAATTCTTTCCAGAATCCCTCTTTTGGACTGGCTATCCGAGGAAAGCAGCAGAATCTAGTCTTAGACAGGTCAACCCAACACGCTTTGGCAACCTCCTGGTTTTGCAGTTCCTTCATTTGAACAGGTTCATCAGGTTCACGATGGCAGATGACATCAGATTAAAATAGATTACCATCAGATGACCCTTTTAAATCCTTTTAAGCTGCTTGTATGCTGCTGGTAGCTGAGTGAAATCCACATGCCATGGCCTCATATCTCAGCATTTTCAGCTCAGCGCATCGCGAGTGGTCGAAGTCAGACGAGACGGGTTAGACGAGTCCTGCATCATGGCCGACACGAAGCCAAGACGCAAGATCACGGCAGAAACTTGGATAACTTGGACCAAGAATCCACTCATGAATCATTACTAAGTAATGCTAAGATATGCTAAGTATTTATATACTTTTATATGCTATAATCCGCTCATTTATCGAGATTTTGGATGTTTTTGGATGTTTTTGGTGCATAGTGTCATCCCACATCCTTCCACAACATGGCACACCACGACATCCACGACTTGACCATTTCTTTCTGACAATTCCCAGGACGAGTTGGCCAAGCACAACACCGATGAAGACGCGTGGATGGCTATCCATGGCCTTGTCCTTGACCTGAACAAGGAGTCGAGCATCGATGATCATATGATCATGATGCCATCATGATGCCATCATGATGCCATAGGATCATGGCAGTACATTATGGCAGTGTTTAAAGGAACTGTGTGGCTTCTGTTTTCTGCATCTTGGGTCTTGGGACTGTCTTTTAAATAGTGGATTCCAAATGCTTCCAATTTTTTTTCTGCCAGGAGTTTCTTGATGAGCACCCGGGTGGCCCCGATGTGGTCACAGCATTAGCCGGAAAGGCGATCCGTGTAGACTATATGATGCGGATGATAATGGGAATCAGAACGATTGAACGATATTATAATGTCGGTATGCATATATATATATACATATATAGTTGTCCATTTTATTATCTATTCATTTGACTATAGTCATGATAGCTAGAAAAGATAAATAATTGTTAGATAATCGGTTAAAGTACTGACGAGTTGATCAAATTTTGCTGCTTTTTGTGATGGGCCGTCAGGATGGGACTCAAGATTTCGAGGACATTTCTCACAGCGACAGCGCCCGTGAATGGGCCAACAAGTGCCTTGACCAATGGAGTGTCTCCATTCTTTTCGAATATTTTCGAAATATTTTCGAATGTAGCTGTAGCATTTCGATGATGGCTACTGGATCCAACCGGTTCATATCAGTTCCACAGAGAAAGTGGGCCATGAGATTTGGACCCCAGGCTGGTGATTGGCTACATGGAGGGTGCGGCGGAAGAAGAGGAAGAGCTTAAGACAAAACGCGTTCCAAAGCATTCAGAGGCCTGTGGAAACGCATACATGGTGGCATGTTTGACATTTTACAACAGGATGTGGTTGGGAAAAGTGCTTTTTGGCAAACTGATGCACATTTTAAACCAAGACTGATTAATGTCCTGATCTTTCCAAGTTGATAGTGACCAGATGTCTGGGATGTTCACAAGTGGTTGGATTGGTTGGGGTTAGTTGGGGATGTTGTGAGACCTGAGGCAGCGAAAGCGGGAGGAGCAGGTGGAATTGGTGCCTTTGTGCCTGCAGTTGTGGTTTTGGCCTTGGCCATTGCAGCCTACTTTTTCCTGAACAAAGCCTAGGCACATCTAGGCAAGGCACCTTGTCAGCAGCATCCTGACGGACCTGCACGGTATTTTGGCCTCTGAAAGGGTTCCTTTTTCAGTGAAAGCGCACTGAAACAACGGAGCACCGTGGAACACCACTAGTTTTGCTGATCTTCGTGTTGGAAGCAACACCACGTCACCACGTCGCGAGCTTTTGCAGTTCGGGAGCAAAACAGCGTGACGCCAATTGCAAGATTTGCAAGAATGGTGCTCTTCCATGCCATGGCTTACATTCTTTCTACACTGGCCAATGCGTCTATCGTAAGATATAATTCTAAATGTATCCAATTGTAATCAATTGTAGTCATGCATATATATATATATACACATGGGATCAATCTACATAAACTACATGGCTACATCATTCTATATCATGGTTGTCTCAAGTTGTCTCTATTTCTTGCGCACTACATGGGCATGGAGACATCGTGTGACGTTCATGTTCAGCCCATCGAGTCCACAGCCAGGGCTTTGCAGAAACGAAGCTGGACAGTACAGCGAACGGCTCAGGTATCGGCACAGAACCCACAGCCGAAGACACCTTAGAATACCTTAGACAATCCGAGATATGTTGAAGAAATTTATATAGGTTGAAAGTTGAAAGACACCCAAAAATACACCTTGTGAGAGGACTTGACATGACTTGACCAATCTGGAGAAAAAACTTGACGCCAATCTGAGGAGCCTGTCTCACCCAAGACGCTTACTTCAAAGAAGTCTGCAGCAGCACGCGGCACAGAATCTGTGCTTCATTGTGATGGCCCGAGTCTATCATGGTTCCTTATCGTTTCTTGTTTCCCTGAGGCCTTGGAGAAGCCCGCAGAGAGCGATGCAGAATCCCAGAAGGCGAAAACCTGTAACGAGAAATTTGGAGAAGAATGACAGAATGATACAGAATGACAGTATAAAAATGACAAGATATGACAAGATTACTCGTTTTTTCGAGAATTGTCCTAGCAATGTCTTCATATTGTCGCCATATGTGCTCTGCCCTTCACCAATTTGGCCAATCTTCACCACCCTCTGTAGACATCCCTAGACTTCTTTTTGAGATCGGCCAGACTGCTGCCTTCATGGTAGCACTGTCTGTATCAGGTGCCACCCTTGCCGCAGCGAACGTTGCCCGGCGGCTTCACCGTGGGAGAACGAGCTGTCAATCTGGCATGTCTTGCCCGGTGCCGCCAATTGGATGGTTTCTGATGGGTTGAAATGATCAGATGAGTTTCAAATGGTTGAACTTTTCAAACTTGTCAAGATCCATTGGTTTCAGCGTGTTGGATCACTGGGCCGATAGCAAGCCTTCCATCAAGCTCTTTTACATCGTGAGTAGCAGTGGCAGGTGACTCTGATTTCGCGTGAATCCCAGAGTCAGTCGTCGACACTGGCGAGTTTTTACGATTTGGAGAGGACCAAAGGGTAGGGAACACAGCCAACCCTTGCCTAAAATGAGATGCGTTCTCAATTGCTGCTTATGCCACCGTTTCGTTTGCATTTTAGAAAACATGGGGCTCCCAACGAAAGTTGCTTTGACCAGCAGTATCCAACGGTTCAGTCGATCCTCAGTCGATCCAGTCGTACGGATGTGGCTGCAATATGCTGTAATCGGAAATCGATTTGCCAGGTTGATGATGGAGCTCGGACAAGAAGGCAACATCGTTGGAGCAGTTGAGAGCTCAGTGATCCGAGATCCTGGACGCGACGCAAAAATCTGATATCTTACTCAGATTTGGCTGCATGTGGACATTGAGTTCTTGTATCCTCTTCTCCTTTCTGCGTATGTTTTCCTTTAGTTTCAAACTCTTAAAGCAAGCTTTACTCTGACTCTTCACCAGTTGGAGAGCTGCAGATTGCTTAGTTGCTTGGCTGTGAGATGCGGTGAGGTAGAGCGTCGACATGGTGGAGAAGTGGACCTGCGACTCCTGGTAGGGGCACCATAGCATACCATAGCTACAGCTGAGGTGGAAACACAGGAGACACATGGCAAGTCTCCGCAACTCTCAAACTAGATCACACATGATCAAACTAGTAGATACAGTATCACAATTTATCACACAGATTTCAGTGATGGAATATATAGAACGCATTTACCAGACATGCAGGATATAAATACATTGAATAGATGCTCATGTTCTTGCATCAATGGTAAAGTCATCGCATGGGTAATGAAGCAAACAACCATCCACGCACACATGCATGGAACTCCCTTGAGCCTGCAGCAGAATCATTTGGGCTTTGGCACACCAAGGTGCAATTCCCCAAGGGAGTCAACTGGTCCTGCTGGCATGCCACTTGAGCCATTGATGTCCAATGCAATGCATTGATATCAGCGCCGGGATTTCAATGACAGGTGGCTGGCACCGTCACAACTCAGTCATGATCTCCAGATTAGGAGAGAGCCGACAAGTTTGCAATCTACACTCTTCATGGCATTACTTATTCCATCTTCCTTAGAAATTGTACTTTCATTATCTTTCATTACAATTCATTATTAGTTCCCCATATTTCCCTTAGAACAGCCTAGATATCAAAATGTCAAGGTCAACCTGCACAGTTCGGAGCAGCTCGAGCCGCTGGAATCTATGGATTTAGCTGGGGTGCTCGAGCGCGGGCCTCAGAAAATTGCCACTCTGCTTGACTCAAATGATATCTATATATATGACATTCTCAGAATTTCAGAAATCACCCCCAAATTTCCAAAAATCATGATGTGCTATGGTTTTTGCCGCCAGGTGCGTTCCTTGGTGACGTTGTTGAAGCCACAGATGGCACAACAACATCAGGACGATCCGACAATCCGCACATCCATGGTCTGAATGCATTGGAATTCGGAGGAAGCAGCAAAGCATGTCGCTTTCCAGATTTTTCTATAGGGTTTCAGGGCCAAAAAAATCAAAAAACATAGCTGAAAGATAGTGAAGGAAACGACCAAGAGAACTTGACAAAGACCAAGGAGATCCAAATGATCCAAGGAGCACAACAGAGAAGGTTCAAGATTAAGATCACACCCTCTACACCCTCTACACCCTCTACATCCCTCTACATTCCTATACCATGTTGATCATGTCACATATGTCACGTGGGGCGATTTTCGGCTCAACATAGAGGCAGCCTGTGGTGCCGCTAAGACGTCCAGGAAGGATGTCGCCCTTGGCTTCGACGCCCAGACCCTGGGAAGGCCTTCAATAGGCAGAGTGCCATAGTGCCATGCCAGTCTCTTGACAAAGTGTTTCAGTATATTTCAGTCTCATGATATTCAACGCCATTCAAACATGTACTCGAATTAAATCATTTATAGCTAATTTATAGATACGAGAGAATAAGGGTGCCATATTTTTTCATCCAGCTTTCCATGCGGAAGCAAGGTCTTCAGCCTGCCATGGTTGCCCATATGCATCCACATTCTCAGCGCTTTCATTGTGAATCGCCCAGGCATCGAAGTTTGAAGCCTTCAACCGAGCGAATGGCTACTCCACACCCAGTAGTGAGGCGTCTGGCATCATGTCGCGATCGTTCCTGGCACCGCCCAAGAAACGTGATGGTGTGCGAGCGTATCAAATCGCTCCAATCCACTCTGGCATGTGTCATCCACCTCAATCAGAAGCAGTACGTCGCGATTTGTTGGAGCACCTTGGCGATGTCAAGAGAGTGATGCTTAGATAATATGCTTGCCATTGCTTACCACCTTATTCAGCTATAACATGCAGGTTTTAAATCACAGCTTCCAACAGCGATGTATTTTTGAGAAGCTGCGAGACATCGAGTTTCCGTCCGAGTCATAGTTCACAGGTTTTAGATTGTTCGCAATGTGTTTATATTCGCCTTCTACCTACTTATCACTGATTTTGCCACATCCGGTTTGCAGGATCGCTGGGTTGCCTGCACTTGACCGGGATCGGCATTTGAATCTGAATCGATTTGAATCTATCCACTGGTGGTTTGGAAGATACAGATGAGAAGATAATTACACAAGAATACTTCGTAATCATTCACAATCATAATATCCCTGAATACATTGCTGAGATCATCGGCAAGTACACAAACGCACATAAAGTACTGTACATATGATATGCACACGCACATGCACACACACACATTATATGTATGTATAAATCAAATAGATCTTATCACACACATATTATATATAATTATACGGTATGTAATATGTATGATCATATATGTATGTATGTATTTTGCACATGCATTAGCACCTGTTTTTTTAAATCACACACACACACGATGCATTGGCCTTGGGTCATCGCTCATCGAGGTATTTTGCCGCCAACGGCATCACCAGATCTTCCGTGACGCGTTTGCCCTGCCGTTCCTTCAGCAGCGACTCCCGGCCTGCACCGCGCTGGCGGCCGAGTGGTTTGGCACCGGTGAGGAGCTCAAGCCTGCAACGAGGCTGCAATGGTGCCAGGCTGTAACTGAGAGTAACAGCTGTCACCGGAGCTGTAACAGCCGTAGCAGCCCACATGGCTGGGCGTTTTGTAGCGGATTGCTTTGTTTTCAGCTGCTGGCAGCTTGCCAGTACAATATGGTCCTCAAACTTATCATCAAACGATGTTCATATGTTTTGCCTGAGCAACGCATGCGTAAAGGTCAACGAGAAACATTTCAGTGCGAATTGGAAAATGATTCATGGGACAGCTGGTTGTGCCAGCTTCCCCTGCAAACAGGGACTGCTGCTTGCTATGGCCGTCACGGCATGTCATGGCTTTTGCAGGCAGTTACAATTGCTAAGTACAACACAAAAGGCCAGCAGTTCCTCCCTGGTAGCCAGTAAGCACATGGATGACTTCTAGGATATTCGGACATCAATGTGAAAAAACACATACATGTATATATATATATTTATAATGTTCATTTGAAAATGTAGGACTTGTGGAAACATTCCCTTGGACAAACGGCTTGAGGATGCCATTGGGAGCTGCTGCGGAACCTCCAAAGATGCCCATCAAGACGTCCATCATCCGTTTCAAGAAGCAAGTGTCGTGGCAGACGGTATGGAAATCCATGCAAGCTGGCGGGTGGGTTAGCAGATGCAGAGACAGCACGCTGATATTGCGCATTGAAACAAAAGAGGGTTCCACATCCCACCACAACCACCCCCTTTTCTCAAAGTCTTTGAGGTGCAGAAGAGGCAGTTGCCTTTCGTAGTCTAGGGCCAGCAGGGACGACAGGCCAGGGGCTGACCGTCGGCTGACCATGACCTTGCCAAGCCCCGCATTCGGAATGCCATTAGGGACATGTAGTCGTTGGTCGATTTGGCGAAGTGCGTCGTAATTTGACCTTTTCTAGGCAAGCCACGGTTTCACGTGCTTGCTTATTTTGATTTATTTTGCCCATGACGCCTCTCATCCCTGTAGCACAATTTGCCTTATTTTCTCGCCTTTGCGTCGCCCCAAATATAGCCTGCCATGCACTATTTTGCGATTTTTGCGGCAAAACTTGAACACAAGGTTTGAATCCAAACGCACTGAAGTGGCGCCTGAGCTGGATAGGTCCACAACACAGTCTTGGCGACAGATCAGCATCCTGCAATGATACTGATTAGTCTGGCTGTCGATGTGAGCCCAACTTGATCCTTTTTGTTTCCTCAAGCGGGAAGCAGGTGGACACTTAGTGAGCCGGGTTCTAGGTTGGATCGTGGCAAAGCCAGGTCAATGCTAGCGCCTGATGAAAGATAATGAAAGACAGCATTCTTAGGCCACTTTTCATTCATCTGAAAGTGGACATATTTGGTGAAATTCTGTTCTTTTTGTGCATTTTGGTTTCAGTGTCAAAGATCAGACTTTGCAGTCAGCCCCTGGCTAAGCCATACCTGAGTTCGAGTCGACCGAAAAAGTGCAGCCGCAAGATTTCAGTCGCCACATACACCAAGCGCATCCAACCGCCCACAGCCAGTGCCATTGAAGGAGTTGTGGCTCGGTGATGAGGGCACCGTCGCATTCCCAGATATTCCCAGTCTTACGAGAGCAGAGGGCAGCGTTTCGCGGATGAGAAATGCATTTTCCTTGTTTTATGTTTCATCCATGTTTAGATTTTCATCACTTTCCCCTCAGTCTCCCCTCACTTTCCCTTGTCAGTTTCGGGCTGCTCATTGGTTATTGGTGCAGAGCGATTGGGCGTGGTACTGCGTTGCAACGTTGTCGTTGTTCTGTTTCATGCTGTCATGTGCTGCAGGTGATCGGGCCATCCGTAGTGAAAGGAAAGATTGCGGTGCGTCATGGCCCCAGTGGACATGGCGGCCTCCACTGGTGGAAATCATAGTTATAATAAGTTATAAGTTATATAAGTTATATAAGTTATAAGGTATAAGATGTATTAAGATGTTATAAGTTATAAGTTGTAAGTTGATCCATGCTGATCCCAGCTTTTGGAGGGTCAAACAGTTTCCAACTTGGCCCTTGGAAGCTTATTTCCAAAGGTTTAGATAATTTAGGTGGTACTGTACGCCTGGACCACCGAACTGAACTGTGAAGACTGAAAAGTTTGAAAAGAAATGAGCGGAAGAGCAGAGCAAACGATGTCAGACCTTTGCTTAGCTTTGTTACACGATGTGTATCAAACACTTTTGTGAGTTGAGAAATGCTCCGTACCCTGGCGCCCTGGCGCCCTGGCCAGGCTTCGACAACTGCATCGGTGAGTGGAGCATTTGGCCCAGCCTCATTTGCAAGACAGAGGCCCGGGAGATGGCCTGACATGCCCTGACTATCCTTGACTTATTACGTCATATCACATCCTATTATCATAAGATATCTCAGACAGACATTCAAAAAGAGCATATGCTTTATCAAACTTTATCTTATGCTTGTCATATACTCATCATGTAATTAATTATCACACAGAGATAGAATGTTGCAATATAATATAATATTTAAAGTATATAATATTTATTATATGATATTTGCATAGAATATATTTATATAGAATATATTTATATAATGTATTTTTCACGAGTATCATTAGTATCATATCCAAACAAGATTGTGGGGATGCCGTTGAACCAACCTCCGCAGGTCTACACCGAGGCGATGCAGGAGAAAATCCATGGTTTTACTCGCGGTGATCGAGTGGGCTGGCTGCAGATTCACGGAGCAAAAGTTTGTGAAACATCATTTTCACATCATTTTCACGTCATTTTCACCGATCCTTGGCCGACTCTGTGCCATGCTGTGCCAAGGTTCGAAGTCTCGGGCAAATTTTTGGAGCTCGCTCCTTCGACGTCTCTTGGCTTCTGGTGCACAATTTTTCATATTGTTCCAGGGGATGACTTCACATGACTTCAAAAATCTTCCAAGCACCATTCAGATCAGAGATGGTCAGAGTGTCTATGTGAAATGTGAGCCGAAGGTTTCTCTAGGTCCGCTTTGTTACTATGGTTGCTATGGTTTCTCACTTCGCCAGAACAGTTCCAGATGTGGCAAGTCATTTGAGGAGACGCGCCTGGCCATAGCGGAAAAAGAGGAAGGAACCGTTGCGGGGATCCCAATGGATCCCAAGGATCCAGGTCGAGTGACATGAATCAATGTGAATCGATGTGAATGCGTAAGTGGAAGGATATGGAAGGTACTTTGACGGTACTTTGGAAATGAGTCTCATACAGCCACTTTGGCTAAGGACTGCGTAAGAATCAGACAGTCTTAGATTCCTAGTCCTGACTTCTTGTGCAAAAGAAGCCTACAGAAACAGTTGACTCAGTGGTGAAGCAGCTTGTGCTAAGATTGGACCCGGTCACTCAAACGGCAAGGTGCTGCAAAGTGCTGAACAGTGGGGTTATGAGAGTCTCTTCGTGAATGTTCCATCTGAAATCTGAAATGTGCAGCACGCCATCACTACTTTTCAGAGCTACATGTCCGGAAACAAAGAGTTGAGAAGCTTTCCGCGTAATTCCACAATCCAGTGGAAGAAAATTGGCAGGAATCCGGATCAAAACCTGTTAGAGACCTCCTACTCCAAGTTCAGTTCTTCTCACCATGTCCCAAGATGTGACTGCTGCCCTCCAAGCTTTGACAGGTCCTCGTGCATTTCGATGCTGACGAGAGGATTTGGAGTTTAAATCCCAAACAGTTGGTGGGCAGCTCAGTATAGCTCAGTGCGATTCAGTTTGCCAATTTTGGGCAAATTTCCTGGGTGTTTTGCACTGGGAGGATTCAGCCCTTAAGGTGATGTAGTAGGAGTATGCAGGAGCTAAAGCAAACACCCATAGTTTGAAGAACGTTAAACTAAGCCCTAGCATTTGACTGAGCAGAGATTTTCTATGATTTTCTTGCACCTTCGGTAAATCTGTGTTTCGTTGAGAACCTCCAAGGAACCAGCCTCATGATAAGAAGATTGTTTTCCAGGTGCCTGCTGTGAAATGTTTGGCTGACCTCAACAGACCTCAACAAATCCAACGGTATTTGCAGCACATCCAATTGTTGAAATATCTGGAGCTTCTTGAACACATTGGATGATTCGGAAACACACCGCAACAGACTGGAATACCCCGATGGACGTTCAGCAACCGTTGTGAGGCGCTTCGCATCCGCTGTGATGTTTGCCTGGGCCCCCTTTTTAATTTCCGTCACATGACTTGGCAAAGTTGAGTAGTGCTTCGGTTGTTGGATCTTGCACCGCCCTTTCACGTCATTTCCCTAGAGTTCCATGGATATTCCTGAAGGAACGCTGCGCAAAATGATGTCAAATGTGGAGTCAAATGTTGTCACTGCCCATTGCTCAACGCTTGCCGTCAAGTGCTGAGACTGCGAAGCAGCAGCGCTTTGATTTGAATCAGATTGACTTCCTGGACTTAGTTATGTCATGTTATGTCATGTTATGTCATGTTATGTCCAGATGCAAGGGAGCCTTATGGAGCCTTGAATATGCCCTGAATTTCATTCCATCGAGCAACGGTCACGTCCACCAGGATAGGCTCTCCACTATGCAGTTCGCTATGTTCGCTGGAGGGTCCTTGAGTCTGGTGATGTTTGGTGCGTCTCATGATGTCTCATGCTTCCCGCTGGGAGAAAGCTCGGGAGTCAACTGACGTGTTGAGTGAACGCTTAGGGAGGGGGTGCTGCAAGACGGGCCCACAGTCCATCACTCGGTTGCTGAAACATGCGCAGACATCGTGCACGGGCAATTATTCCCAGCCTGGGCAGCTGCTTTATTCTTGGTGAATTGATTCTCAATCTGGAAGCTTGTTCTAACACAGTTAAGTGTTATGATGTGTTATGATGTGGTATGATGTGTTATGTGTTGATACAGTCCGGAACCTTCAAATGTTTGTAGAACAGAGTACTGTAGCAATCTGTAGCAGCTGTGAGCTGTGGCCCTGGCTCTGCCATCTTTGGTCAAACCAACATCGTTGGCATTTCAGAAGGCGTTGCGGCGTTGCCCACAAGCTTTGTGTGTCCCACGGAGATCCGTCATATTCCGTCATCAAGTCATCAAGGCATCAAGGCACTGCGGGTGAGTCATGGTGAGTCATGCGAGTTGCAAACCAGAAATGGGACGCACTTCGGATTTTGTGATAGTGACTGACAGTGTGTCTTTTTGGGCCAGGCACAAGGCAGGCACAATCACAAAGAAGAACCATAAGAACCGCTCAAAGGGAACAATATGGAACAAACATTGCAGCAGAAAGACACCATTTTCATTGCGTTCAGCAGGCAGGACGTATCACCTGAACTGATCGGGGGCCGTGCAGTCGGCTGAATGGGATGAAGGAAGGACTTTGTTGGAATTGGGCTCCCGTTTTCTCTCCATCGCTTTACCAAAATCTGTGAATCCCATCGGTGGTCATGGGCTTGCATGATGAGGAGATAGTTTTTTTTGCATGGTCATCCCCACACCAGATTTTGGCAGTCTACTTTGACTACGGTGTAGGTGATGAAATAGTTGTAAGATGTTGTAAGCCCTAGTCCATCTCGGACCGTGCTTTCTGCTACACTTTATGCTAGTTGGTTGCATCCACATTTTACGGCATGCGCTGTGTAAGCATGTGTAAGCATGTGTAAGCATGTGTAAGCGCAACCCCTCATGAGTCAGTTGTTTTGAGCACCTCCACCATGTCCATTTTGTGACCATTTCGTGACTATTTCGTGACCATTTTGAATGTTAAGAACCTGCATGGCCTCTGGATCAACTCCCCGGCATCCAATTTGTACAGTCTGCCTGCCGACTGTCCATGGGGGCGCGGCATGGCACGCATCCAAGTGGAAGAGAGAAGATGCTGATCCTGGGTGGATCATGGATTCACAATTGACAATGGATTCACAATTAAGTCACTCAATAGTCACTCAATAGTGACTTAATAGACACAGCATGCCTTACGCCGTGGGCCCTAGCAGCTGTAGCATGCCATGCTGGGTATAAGCTGATAAACTGGGCTAGTTCACAAATGATCAGTACCGATCAGTATCGATCAGTACTAGAAGTACTAGAACCTGATTTAATGATTTAATCTGGCTTGGCTTCGAATCGTTTCTGTGCAGCCGTTTTGTTCAATGCTAATGTCTCCAAGTCCCAAGACAAGGGATGAGAAGTGACCAGAATCTTGTCTCATTTCTTTCTACTCATCTGTTGAAATCCCGTGGTATGCCGACAGGATCCCGTGGTAGCCCGTGGTAGTTTCATTAGGCCTTTTGGCTGAAGCAAACCTGAAGCTTTGGTCACAGACATCCTTAGACTTGGACACAGGCGCGCACACAATTTGAAAGAAAGGGCTTCGGTTTTGTAAACAGATGAATCTTGCAAAATCCTTTCAAGCTTAGCTTGTCCTGTTGACCTCGACCTCTTTGATGGCGCTGCGTGTATCACGTGCTTCAGCGCCAGAGCCGGTGAGAGCTTGGACATTGCCGTCCGGTGTGCATGTGTGGCTCGAATGCAGCTAACATTGGCTGACATTTGATGATGGAATCGATTCGAATCGATTGCTGCTTCAGTGCTGTCGTCATGACTGAGGTCCCTTCTTCGAGACGGAGATGGAAAACACTTTGCACAAAGGCAACTGGATGATGTTGAAGGAATTTCATAGATTTGATTTAGATGTGATGGTACGTGAGGATATGAATGCATCCCTTTGACATGATGCAGGTGAATTATGATGTCTTACAACTGACACGATATACCTTACACCATACAGGTCACACCTACATACGTCGATATCCATTCAATTCTTTTTCACGTATATAATTGTATATATATATACACGCATATCATATAAAAAAATATAATAGTAATATAATGTTACAGGTTGTATGCACATACATATATAGATCATTATAAATATTAATATATATATATTATCTATATATGTGCGTACGCCACACATATCCAATAGATCCGGTGGCCAAGGTCTGTGACGGCTCACCTGGTGGGGCGACTGCCCAACGGTTGCATCTTCGAAAGCACCGAGGGCAAAGGCGGAGATCCCATGGCGATGGTGCTTTCGAAAGGGGCGGTGATCCCAGGTATGGACTTGGCCATGCAGGACAGGGGGAAGATATGGGGAAGATATGATAGATATGGGGATGGGAAATCGAGGAAATTTATACGTATAATTTCCACGAAATCCACAGGCATTCCATAGGAATTACCGGTTGAAAGATGAACGTTGAAAACAATTGAAACATATTGAAACATCTCAGATATCACAGCCGATCGCAGCTGTCAGTTGGATGGGCTTGAATTTCAACGTGAGGAGCTCACTTTGGGCTCCATAGCGGAGATCCGGATTCCATCAGAGCTGGCCTATGGAAAGAAAGGCATTCCTCGCATCTCGGCACTTTCCAAGCCTGCTTTTGCTGTCGACACAGAATGTCACTGTTGGTTAAAGGAGGTTAAAGGAGAAGCATTGTCCAAATTGTCCGCTTGTAGCCCAGGCATTGTACCACCTGACTGTGAGCTGATTTTTGAAGTTCATATCCTGGAAGCCGATGGCGTTCTGTGTGCCAAAGACCAGTGTGATAGACTGCCACCTGCAGCTGTGCCGGAGATCGGACCGAACGATTTTCATCATCCCTGGTGGCTGGCCCGGGTAGAGTCACTTGGCATATCTTGGCATATTCCACTGCTGTGTCAAGTGAGTCAAGTGCAAGGTATAGGCGATACATGGCAAGACAACAAGCTTCGGAAACTTGTGAAAACTTTGGAGAATGTTCACTGCTGTCCACTGCTGTTCACTGCTCACCCCTTCTGAAGGTTACCATCTCCGCCGCTGTACTATTTGAATTTCTGCGCTCAAACCGCCAAAGAACGAACGCCTGTGACTTGGCCTCTGAGGTTCTTCGGGCAGTTCCACTAAGATCATTTGCACAGAAAAAAAGTGTTTCAGCATGTTGCAGTAGTGTGATTGATTTTGATTGTAATTTAGTTGCTTTGGATGGTTATGAACATACTAGTGTCACTGGTGTCATACTGGTTACTGGAAGTGTTTGCAAAAGAAAGGATGTTGGAAGCATCATTTGCAGTTGGAGCCCTGTGGAATCCCGTGTGGAATCCCAGGTTCTCTTGGAGAACGCTAGGTCGGTGGCGCGGCGTTCCTCCAGCGAGCTGACCAATTTCGATGTTGGAACTGCAGAGGAACCTTTCATCATTACCGATGCTGAGATGCAGATCTGATGCTGTAAATTACCAAGTGCAGGTGTTAAATGTTCTATCATGAGATCTCACAAACATTATTTGGTTTGTGCAGCGCCGGTGCAGTTTTTGTTGGCATTGTGTAACAGTGTAGCGCTGACGACCCAGAAATCCTAAGAAATCTTGAACTTTAGAGCAACCATTGATTTTGATTTGTGGCCTTAGGATGCGCAAAGTGAATGGAGGGCACGTGGAGTTTGGAATCTTCAGTGGTTTAAAGATCATTTGGGCGACAAACGGCAGCTGTTGAAATGGCTTGGTCCTGTCTTTACACGTTACCTGGATGCATTTCACAGGTCTCCCTGTTCTCACAATGCCTTGACTTTCTGTTCGTTTACTTTCGAGTTTGTTTGGTGCAATATATACCTCCATAATCAGTCGACGTTTAATTTTTTGCAGTAGCATACGGATATCTAATGATATTTATATAGTATATTTTAGAATGCATACTGTAGAAGGTCTGTGATGAGAGATGCTGATCACTGGCTTGTGCTCCTGCGCTTAGGCCAAGAAAGCCTATGGGAAGCTCCCATGTATGAAACTTCCGTCAAGGACTATATCAACTACATGGAGGATCTTGAGAAGAAAGATCCGGACTGTGAGGAGCACAACGCAGCCCAATGCCCACGGTTCTTTGGATTTGACGAAGTCATTTTTTTTGAATCCTGTGTGTACAAAGAATGCGTATAGGCCAGGGTTGCAGACTGCAATGGTCAGTACTTAATTACAGAATATGACACACACACACACACATACACACACTAGACAAGAATGGATCATTATATGATCCGGCAGGAACTGAATCCTGAAACATGCAAACCAGCCTAGATCGTTAGATTAGTAAAGGAGCCACATGAGGTACTTCTCGAAAACGATG
>Ga0126342_10007150_pt1 | contig 19895 bp, 13 predicted proteins | sample Cyp1metagenome_FD_92528 | JGI IMG/M metagenome (GOLD analysis project Ga0126342, IMG submission 92528) | Coral microbial communities from Lord Howe Island, Old Settlement Bay, Australia - Cyphastrea 1 metagenome | ecosystem: Host-associated > Invertebrates > Cnidaria > Coral ... | reverse complement strand
TCCTGTTATTGAAGAAGCTGCCAAGCTGCTGTTAAACCATGAAACCAAATCAATGCACTATTGCAACCCACCGACTGCAACCACTCCTTCGAGTGCATGGATGGAGCCTGAAAGCTGCATTTGTTCTTACTTGAAGCCCCCAACAAAGCAGGTTTGCACAAAATGACACACAAAGCTTATTTCCAACAGTTAGGTCCTAATTCGGAGGTGACGTCGAGTGACGTCGTTATAATTTGACCAGATTTAATAGGGAACATGATCTTTAACTGGTTGGTGGTTTCAACCCCTCTGAAAAATATGAAAGTCAGTTGGGTTGATGACATTCCCAATAGATGGAAAGTCATCAAATTCCATGGTTCCAAACCACCAATCCATTAAATCAATTAAATCCATTAAAATCCATTATTATCCATTAAACCACTATAATCCATTATTCCCAACTGAATAAGGAACATCATAAAATTCATTTACGGCTACACATCATTTTCCGACCATTCCCCATGGGCTTTTCCACATCGCCAGGGCGCTGGAGCTTGGCCTCAGCGGGAAACAAGTTCCTTGTCGGTGAGCTAAGTTGGGAATTAGATTCATGGCTTTTCAATGTATATATATATAATTATCATAATATATATAATTATCATATTATATATATGGCTATAATATGATTATAATATAATATATAATTAAAATATAACATATATATATATATATATAATTATATGTATATATATAGAATTATAATATAACATTTTTATATATATATATATATACTTAGGGTAATAAACCGACCTTGTACTGGGGGGTCAACCGTCGAGATTCCAGAGATTTCTTTGGTTGGGTGAAAATGATGCCAGAAGCTGTGGTTGGACAATTATATACCATCTGGTTATTTAACATAGCCATGGAAAATCACCATTTTTAATAGGTAAACCATCTATAAATGGGCATAAATGGGCCATTTCCCATGGCTATGTTAAATAACCAGAGGGTACCTAAATCTATAGCCGGCATATAAGCCATATATGACGGGGTATAATAGAGTTACTAGCCACTTACTGGGATGCACCCTCCAATAAAGGCAACAAGAACCAGTAACAAGATGCAACAATGTATGCTGGTTGGTGGTTGACCTACCCCTCTGAAAAATATGAGTTCGTCAATGGGAAGGATGACATCCCATATATGATGGAAAATAAAATTCATGTTTGAAACCACCAATCAGTATACCTCCTTTTCCCTCTGATTCCATCGAGCTTGATCATCCCAAATACTTATTTATTTTTCTATTTGGCAGAGGATGGAAAGCAACACAGCCATTTATATCATTTATAAGGGTCAAACTTGGTCAAACAGTCAAACATGGTCAAGTTACCTTGTACCCCGTTTGTTCACGTTAAACAATAGCTGGGAGTTCTAAATGTTCCCTGTGAAATCACAGGTCACCCCGTGGACCCCACGGCACCGTTCTTTTGCCTTTCTACACGGTGGTGCCACCGTTTGATAGCTAAGTTGGTGAACATAGCTCTAATATCTAGTTGATTTGTGGTAGATATATATATATATACACCTAATGTGGTTATAAACCAAGTCATAATCTTATAACTGGAGGGGCACCACATTGTAGTTGGGTATTTGTGCTCATCCATTTATGGCCTTGCCAACGCTTGCCCCAGCATGTTTTAACCGCTCCAACCAAGGCAAACCAACTCCAGTAAACACTCAATCATCTTGGAACTACTGAATTCAGCCGATGTTGATTTACCCAGATACACTATAATTTACCAGATACACTATAATTTACTATATTGGATACATGGACATATATGACATATGTCTTTGCTGAGGAGATGTTTCCCGTCATCCGTCGTAGCCTCCGGGAACCAAACAAGTGGCTGGGAAATCCCCGAACGACATGACGCTGAAAGAGTTGTGGGAAAATTCTCTGAACTCTGAAACCGACTGGGGACTGGGTAATGTAAGACGTTGGGGACCCATCCAGTCCTGGGAATTTTTCAATCTCATCCCAAGGTCAAATACAACCAGAAACCCACTTAGTATTGGATCTATATTCATTTCGGGGCCTATGTGGGGGGTACTTGATATCAGGGACATGAGATTATCGACCAGCATTGACCAACATCAAACAATATTGACCCACATTAACCAAGATCAACCAAAATTGCTCAACATGTTCATAAACGTTAACCACTATTAAGATCTATTAAGCATCCATTTTTCGCGCTGCCCCCTCCCAAAAAAAAGCACAGACCCAGCCAATCCGGGTCTCCCCACGCAGTGCCATTGGGGTTGTAGGCGGAATCGTAGCGGATCTCATCCACTTCCTGGATGATTTGATGAAGCATCGAAGCATCATGGCCATCACTGCACCATTGGTTGCTGGTTGGTGGTTAATGGTGGTTAATGGTGGTTAATAATGGTTAATAATGGTTAATCATATCTGGTTGGTGGTTTTAACAATCTTTGAAAAATATGAAAGTCAATGGGAAGGATGACATCCCATATATGATGGAAAATAAAATTAATGTTTGAAACCACCAAGCAGGTTGATAGGTTTCCCATGGCTTCCCTATGGCAGATCAGGTCCTACAGGCCACTTGTGAAAAAGGGCAGTTTTCGTCCTTTTGTGGCGGATTTTCGTGTCTTTCGACACATCTGTTTCAACATGTATTTCAACATGTCTTCTGGTTGTTTCTTTGCAATTGTAAGCAACCAAAGAACGAGTCATCTGCACAATATATCACAATGTCATGTCAAACAAAACGATGACTTGTGGCCTGTAGACGTCCCAGCAGTCAAACCTTTGGTGTTGAAGATCTTGTAGTAAAATTTGCTTTTTATTTTCTTCATTGAAGCAAACACATATTTCATGTTTCGATATCTCTAGTGTAAGGTCAACTGGCAAGGACGCATTGAACACGTTAAATTATGTAAATATAAATGTGTATCATTTGTATTCTTTCGGGTGGTAAACATCACCAAAAGTGACATACATTTGCATTCACAGATCTGTTGTGTCTTAGCTGCGCCAACTGGTTGCATATTACAGGGTTTCAATTGGGGCCTCTAAACAAGGCTAGACAGGGCTAAACAAGACAAAACAAGGCCACTTTTCAGCCATTTTGGCCCTCAACAACACCACTAATCGGCAATTATGTATCATTTTGTGGTGGTTCAATCAAATCTGTTGGCCTAGATTTTCAGTGGGTTGTTCACCAACAATGTCCAAGCAAGAAAAACACCACTGCCCGGCACTCGTCTGTTCCAAGCACCCAAGCACCCACCCACTTCGAACTCCACACCTTGGGTTTCTCCACAGTGGACGCTGCCGGTGGGGCAAAATCTAGGCCCAACAAATCGAAGGAGTCATCGTGCCTCAGTTGGGGGTCTTCTCTGAGGCGGGCATGGCTTGGAATCCAGATGGCTTGGTCTTCACAAATAGGCCATTCCCACTTGAAATACCCTCTGGTAAACTAACATAACTATTGAAAATCACCATTTTTAATGGGAAAATCCACTATGAATGGTCATTTTCAATAGCTATGTTAGTTTACCATAGGGTAGGCCATTCCCACTTGAAATAGGGATTGAAACCTCATTGAAACCTCATTTGGACATAGCTGGATTGTAGTCCACTTTCTTTGAATCGGGCAATGAAATAGATTGAACTATAGGAGAAAAACATTGGACTGGGACACAATTATTATAGTTTTTTATAGGATTTCCCTGTTTGTGATAATCCCCAATATGTTGAAGAGTATAACCCCATATACTTATCAACCAAAAGGGGTTTAGCGGCGTCTGCTCAATTATATACATATATATATATCACTTCGAAAAAAAACTAGTTGCGGTCCACACTTCGGTTCGATTTTGGGCTTCAAAGTTCCTGTCTTCAGTAAGCCCTACACGTCCAGTTGGGGTCTTCGGTTTAGGGTTTTCTGACTACAGTATTAGTAACCTCAAAAGATACCCTCTGGTAAACTAACATAACTATGGAAAATCACCATTTTATAGCTGGGTAAATCCACTATAAATGGCCATGTTCAATAGCTATGTTAGTTTACCAGAGGGTATATAAAAAACATATTTGTCACCATTTTAGTAGGGATTCACTGACTTCAATCTTTTAGGGGATTACTGTACATGAACATCAATCATGGAACATCATTGAACAATCAAAAAAAACGCGAACATCCATGAAAAAAACATGAAAACTCCTCGAAGAATCCTTGAACATCATTGAAAAATCCTGAAACAAATCCTTGAAAACATCGTTGAACACATCTATTTTCAGAATCCTTGAACATCCGTGAACAGGGGTTGGTAACTGTCCCATTTTGGGAATATTGGACATCACCTTATAGAAAGTAGCCATGGCATTGACCATATTATCATATACCTAATGGTTGGGTGATGTTCATCGAACATGGTGAACATCATCGATCAACGTCGCCGCGCCAAGCGTCTCGGTCATCCACGGACGAAGGTCCGGACTGACGAGGCCGAGCGGTGAAGAACTTGGAGTTTTCAATGGTTTAGAGCAATGGATAAACATAAATAAATAAACCATTTAACACTATATAACAACATATAATAATATTGTTAAAACAATATATAACTATACATAACACTATATAACAATAATAAAAATAATATATAACAATACATAACAATATAAAACAATATTGTCATAACAATATATAACAATATAAACCAATATATAACAATAATAGAAACAATAAATAACAACATATAATAATATTGTTATAACAATATATAACTATACATAACAATATATAACAATAATAAAAATAATATATAACAATACATAACAAAATAAAACAATATTGTTAAAACAATATATAACTATACATAACACTATATAACAATAATAAAATAATATATAACAATATAAAACAATATATAACAATACATAACAATATATACCTATACATAACACTATATAACAATAATAAAAATAAAATAAAACAGTATATACAATATATATAACAATATTGTTAAACCAATATAAAACTATACATAACACTATATAACAATAATAAAAATAATATATAACAATATATAACAATAAATAACAATATTTAACAGTATTGTGAAAACAATATCTAACTATACATAACACTATATAACAATAATAAAAATAATATATAACAATATATAGCAATATAAAACAATATAAAACAATATTTAACAATGTATAACAATAAATACCAATATATAACAATATATAATAATATAAACCAATATATAACAATAATAGAAACAATATATAACAATACATAACAATATATAACAATATTGTTATAACAATAAATAAATATACATAACACTATATAACAACAATAAAAAACATATATAACAATATATAACAATATATAGCAATATAAAACAATGTATAAACATATATACCAATATATAACAATATAAAATAATAGAAAATATATAACAATACAAAACAATATATAACAATATGTAACAATATATAACAATAGATAACAATATACAACGATGTATAACAATATATAACAATATATAACAATATATAACAATATATAACAATATATAACAATCTATAACAATATAAAACAATATATAACAATACATAACAATATATAACAATATATAACAAAAATCACAAAGTAAAACAATATATAACAATATATAACACTATATAAAACTTTATAATAATATATAACCATACAAAACATTATGTAACAATGATAAAACAATATATATATAAGTATTTAAAAATAATAGAAACAATGTTGATGATGATGATTATGATGATGATTGTCATATATTGGTTAAATCAGTGTTACTTTATTGACCATTCATTAAATATGCGGTTATCAATAGGTGTATCAATGGGTATGTATGTATGTATGTATGTACGTATGTATATATATATGTATACATATTAGTAAAATCATTGTGAGGATATCATATCCGGGATATCAATGAAACTTGGAGTTATAGTTGGTAATGGCTAAGAATGGTTTCTGATGGTTTATAATGGGTTTATAATGGTTTGTAATAATGGATACAACTATTATAAGAATAGCATGACAATGATGTTCATGGGTATATATATATACGTAGGGTAAATTTCATGGTGATATCATATCCGGGATATGATGAGTTATCAATCAATGGTGTTTCAGTCAATGCTTTTTTTTATGGGGATATCAATGACGCTTGGAGGTTAGGGATATCAATGACACTTGGAGGTTATGGTGAGAGAATATGATCATGTGGTAGACCAAAGAAATTAACATAATCGGGGGTAGTGAATAATATAATAATGTTCCGATTAGGTATAAAGGATATAAAGGATATAAAGGATATCCAATGGTTAATGCCAGTATTTGGGTTTCTTGAAAAACATATGGCATATAAAAACCCATGAAATGTAGACAGATGTAGATATGCGAAATTCCATGGATGAACTAGGCTAAGAATGGGGATCTAACATGATCTAACCACGTACCATCAAATGCCAAATATGAGTCTAATACAGTATGACATCTTATGGATTCTTATGGTGAGACCAAAAAGATATGGGGATGGTGCAAGATTTGAGGAATATCTCGCTCTCTTTGCTGTTGATTTCATCCAGACCGACTCAAAAAGGCCTTTCTGTGAACTAAAACTCATCCTGGAGCATCCAAATCCGCGAACTTTTGAGGAGTTTCCACTTTTTTTTTCGGTTTTTGTTGGCTAACTTCAGCATTTTGAACAAGAAAAATCACCCTAGGCCTCCACTGAGCCAACGGAACGAGGGACGGCAAATCCGGAATAAACATAGAGGGTCATATATTGCTTAAACCATTGGTTTTTAATTATCCATCCATTATATATATAGTGTTATAGTGGATAATATATGGATACATATTGTTATATAGTTTTAAACCATTGGTTTATATATATATATATATCTATATCGGGTTATCATAGTGGATTAGTGGATTAGCCGTTAGCCATGTTCCAAAAAAAAATCTCTGCAGAGTTGAAACCGCTGGCACTGCAAGGTTCTTGAGGATTTCGACACGCAAACAACGTCAGTTTTGATTTTATGTTTTTTTTTTTTTTTTTCGGATACCCTCTGGTAAATAAACATAGACCCTGAAAATCACCAATTTTTAATGGAAACTAGTCTTCCAACCCCTATCTGCCAGGGTCTATGTTAATTTACCAGAGGGTATTTGTGTTTTTTGTTGTGCATATTTGCGTTTTTGTTTGCGGGTAAAGTCAGGGAACATTTTCTCATTTACGATCTCCAACTTGGGCCGGTGCAAAGTCTGTGAGGACAAAACTTTCCGTGCAAGGATTGCGCCGAGGTAAGCCTCTGCAAATAGGGTCCTGAAGTAAAGTCATTTATTTTTGTTAAAATGATTACCTTTTTTCAAAGGATATAAGGAAGAACAAGTGCTGCATTCCCTTTTCATACCATTTTTTCAAGGAGACTTGGTGGACTTCGGTGTTTGGGCAAATTTCTCGGGGATTTCCACATCATGTCAGCAAATCCAAATCAAAAAATCAGCAGATTTCCGCAATGATGGATTCAGCAATGGGAACATCAACGCAAAATCATCGTTCAGAACAGCAACTCTACCAGCTCAGCCAAGTTCTTGGCGTCAAGCTGTATGGCTACTTGGTGCGGGACCCAGATAGATCCAAGATTACCAAAAAATAATCCATAAATATATATATATATATATATTCCATATATAGCCCCTATTTAACCCATATGTAATTCAGCAACTGCGGTCTTTCATATGCTTATTACCCATTGAATCCACTGAAGTGACCAGGCCTGCCAGTGGGGGAGGCGGGCCAGTGGTGACCCCTTCATAGCATCCGATTTGAGCTGAAAGGGCCATGGCAGAATGGTGGATGTAGCTGATGATTTACACTATTCATGCATCTATGTTTCTTTTTTTGGTGATTCATCTTTACCCTCTGGTAAACAAGCATCGCTATTGAAAATCACTGTTTTTGATGGGTAATTCAACTATAAATAAATGGCAATTTTCAATAGCTATGTAAGAGTTTACCAGAGGGTAGATCTGATGTATCCGATCAATTGAATTTGTTCAAGGGAAACAACCGGAATCCTCCATAGTCGTAACCTCTAGGGGGTTCTTCACCCATGAGTTTAGGGTGACTTTTTTGTCCCACTGACACAAATCATATGGCTCGTCCCGTACCAACTTCTGGCCACTTGCGCCATTGAGGACTAAATGGGACCATGATCCAACCAGGTAGAGCCATTTTGACCGCCACTGTAACTGGGCTGAAGGGCTTACAATTCTGCAAACATCCACAGTACTTGTGCTTTGTAAAGGTATACTTGAGTTGATACAACATGGAACATGGGTACTTCGTGGGTAAAACAATGCTTGACCTAGTCTCCATACTTGGGGCTGCAGTTCCAGTTATAAGATGTTATAAGTGGATTCTTTTGACCATAGTTATTATATAGGGGCCCCATATCCCAAATTATGCACAATGTGGTGCCCCCCGCAGTTATAAGTTGGTTTCTAAGCCCAGTAACTACTTCGATATATCTACCATAACTCCTTGTTATTGCACTTATGTTCACCTTAGCTATCAAACGGCACCACCTTGCACCAAAAATCACATAGTTATAGCCGTCCTGGCGCCCAAGTAGGTACCACTTTTGCTAAAAGATGCCCAGCACTGTTTGCCGTGGCTTTCCACCCTTGCACCTTGGCTCGAATTGGGAGTGCCGGGGCGTCCCAACTGCACCACAGAGTCCGAGTTTGTTTTGGGACTCTGCATGAGATGGCTGTGAAATACTTTGCAATAGATTGCAGTTACAATAGCTATAGGCTATACGTAGCTATATACTACATATAAGTAATTTTTACATTTTCCATGTGTTCATACTGAAATTACGTATTCTGTGATTCTGTCATAGTGTCATAGTGGACAACCTTCACTTTAAGAGCTGCAAGTGATGCCATGATGCCAGCTTAGCTGATCAGCTTAGCACGAACTGAGATCGTCACCAACACTGCAGTTGAGGCTATTACCATAGGATTTAAACACCCCCAGAAGTTGGGACATGGGACATGGGGCCCCTCTAACTGTGGTTACCCTCTGGCAAACTGTTACATAACTATAGAACATCACCATTTTTAAAAAGTAAATCAACTATTTCTATGGGGTATTTTCAATCGCTATGCAACAAATTACCAGAGGGTAGATATCCACTTACAACTGGAACCGCACTTCCAAGCACGCCGCAAAGAAAGAAAGCTGTCGATCTTCGTCTGAGAAGTCCCACCCTCGACTTTCAAGTCTGGCAAATTCACGTAGCAATCGAGAGGCTTCGCTCGCCCGGGCCTGGACTTTTCGATGAGCAAACTGGGATGCGGAGCAAAGCGGTTTGCTATGATCTGGTTGGTGGTTTCAACCTACCCCTCTGAAAAATGATGGAGTTCGTCAGTTGGGATGATGACATTCCCAATACAAGTATATGGAAAAATCCATTAAAATCCATTATAACATCCAGTAAACCACTATGATCCATTAATCCCAAGTGAATGCAACGTAATCTTTTCCATTCATGTTCCAAACCACCAACCAGATGATCTATATTGCAGTATATGCAAGAATTGGATAAGCTCAACTAAAACAGGTACCGTTTGGTTATTTGAAGTAGCTTGGAAAATCACAATTTTGGATAGGTAAATCATCATAGATGCTCTATAAATGGACCATTTTCCATAGCTATGTTAAATAGCCAGAGGGTAAACCGTCGTAGAAGGTGCTCATTGTCCCATCCTCTACCGGTTAAGGTGTTGACGCTGGGAGCCCTGCATTGAAGAAGGCCTCCTCCTTTTCTCGCCTTTCGGTCGGCTCCTGAGAAAAAACATCGAAGATTCCAAAAAGGTGACGTGAGGAACATCATGCGGAGCCTTCTCTGTCTAGAAGAATGCATAGCAGGATAATTGGAATGTATGTTCCCTCATACCCACTATACCATGTAATATATTTCGATCATTTTAGATCCACATGTCTAGAGAATGAATGGACTTGCATCCAACGCCGTGTTTTTTCGAGCCGCCAGCCTGCACTGGAGCAAGGTCTCGACCATCAAACCTGGCAACGACGTCCCGGGTCCCCCCAGAGTTGACATTTCCTCACGGGGAAGAAACATGAGACGCTGATAAAGCATTACCCTCCGGTGTCATCAAACATGGCTGGTATATTTCCCCTGGAAATGAAAGGTTGACACCGTGAAATCATCTATAAATGGGGAACTTTGCATGAACATGTTTGATTACCAGACGGTAAATTTAGGATACCCGGGCTTCAAACAAATCCATCTGGGCAGTGTTCAAAGCCTTATGTTGTCCCTTTCTACTGTTAGTTGAGAACTTGATTCCCCTACAGTAATGGATTGTGATAATCCCCAATATATTGATTAGTGTAGTCCTCGAACTAATCATCAACCAACGGCGGTTTAGCAGCCAGTGCTCATTTGGACTGACCTGTACCCTTTATACCTGTGTCCATGATATGCATGCGCACAATGCGCTAAGATAGGCTAAATTAATGCTAATTACGCACTGCCAAGAAAACTTGCATCGAATTGGGTCCGCTGCCATAAACTTTTAGCCGGCAGTCAAGCTTGGTATCAGACTAATGTGGGTAATGTCATAAACCAGCCATGACTGGAAATGGTTTATACCACCTATTATGGTGATGACTGGGAGATGGTAAACATGGCATTGTTTTACCCACATTAATGGGATATATGGTATAATGAATATATGATATAATTGATGGATATATATGGATATATGGCATTGTTTTACCCACATTAGCCACATTAAACACATTTAGATTCCCCATGAAACCGCCGTTGCGGGACGCTGGTTGTTTCGAATCCCTGGCCATGAAACATCCTCTTAATGAAACCATGATCTATGGGCTCTATGGGGATGTTCCATCCCCACGATTGTCAAAAGCACCTCGAAAGCGATGGGCTTTCGTACAATGTGGGGCCCCCCAGTTATAAGTTGGTTTATAAATCCCATTAACTATAGTTATAAGTATCATAAACCATAGTTATTGGAGTTATAAACCAACTTAGCTATCTAGGGGGCTCCACATTGTAAAACTCGAAACTGAGAAGGGCACTGGTTTCCAGACGATCTCAGATTGATGGGGCAAAAATGATTGAACAATCTTCACGAAAAACCGACTATACCTGACTGCCGATTTGCAAGCAATGTCCTGGTGTTAGGATAATTTCAACTGATTTCAAGTGGATTTCGAGCCTGGACAGGTCCTGTGAACTTTTGTGGTGCTTCCCCGCATCAACATAGCTTCCAAACTTGCTTGCCATCACCATGAGGAAACATACAGTAGACGACATGTGTCACACCCCGTCCGTCATGTTCATCAACTTTACCCGACCTGTAATCAAACATGGCAATGGGCACTCCCCCCAAAAAATGGGCATTTGAATGGACACCTTCCCTTTGAATGAGCGATGTTAAGATGCAATGTTTCATTCCCAGAGGGTACAGTAATATACAGTACCCTCTGGTAAACTGTCACATAACTATGGAAAACCACCATTTTTGATGGGTAAATCAACGAACTAAATCGCCATTTTACATAGCTATGTAACAAACTACCAGAGGGTAATCAAATCATGTCTTTTTAGGGTGATCAGCTTGCAAGTCAGACCGGTCATGCTGGAAAATGCCAGTGGATTTTTTTGACAATGGATACTCCAAGTGGCTATTTGAATGGGAAAAGGTGATGACATGTGATTAACGTTATCCAATTGTTGGGGTACTATATTTTCGGGCCTTTGCTGTATAATATCTCATCACGCAAACGAACCCTTCAACATACCAAATGAATGTGCTCCACTAGATCTTCAACCAGATCCCCTGCTGAAAAACAAAGTCTGTGGCAACAATTGATCCTTATGGTTTGTAAATCTTTGTAACCCCATCTAACTAGTTCGATTTTCCACCAAAAAATATTGACATTTATTGTCATTTATAATGATCTTCACCGACTTATCTAATTTTATCTATACCCTCTGGTAATTTGTTACATAGCTATGGAAAATGGCCATTTAGTTCGTTGATTTACCCTTAAAAATAGTGATTGTCCATAGTTATGTTAGTTTAGCAGAGGGTAAATCCCCCAATTGTTCATGATAAAATCCCCATATTTTTTGCACCTTTTTCGTGGTAAAATCATCCCTTCCTGTCTGAAAAACACAGCATTGGCACACCTTGGGCCGATGGATCGAAGTGTCACAACCTGTCAAGCCAAGGAAGATGATGTTGATATTTTTTGTTGGTATCAACACAATAGTATTATGAAGCATATATATCATATATAATACTGTATATCAAAATAAATCTATTACTATTATATCATAATAATTCTAGCCAACAACATTGATAATGTTAGTGAAGCAACAATAAATCATCCATACTTTTGAGGGTTCAAGAAACACCCATAAAGATGATACACTTGGGGGTTGGTTTGTTGCTTTACCCACATGTCTTGAGTTTCTCTGAAAAAATGGTGGGCCCCCTATGACTGGTTTAGTGATTTTATGATATTTAATGAAGGGACAACTGAGGTTTCCAACCCCTTTAAAAGTCCATGTTCCAACACAACCGCTGACCCATTTTTTTGATTTTCCAGAGGTCACTACGCCACCAGCCGGGGAGTCTGGGAGTCTTCTCCCACAGATTTCGGGAACCCAGATTTCGGCAACCGGGACCCAAAGACCGAAGAATGTGCCTGCCGCAGATTTGGCCTCACACCGACCATGGGAATTCCAGGATCCTAAAATGGAGGTACGTTAGTACCATATTGTTGTCCATATTTTGGGGGTATATCCCCTTACATAGCCCTGAAAAATAGGCCTTATATATGTTAGGTACCTCCAATTTAGGTTCCTGAAATGGCCATTGAACCATGGGCATCTTTCAATCCTCGTGTCCGAGCTTTGATGAATTTCTATTGAGGTGCTTGGTGCATCCCAGTATTCGTGATCGATAACCAGGCTGGGGCCCCCAAGTTATGTCTCTTGGTTTATAAACCATGATTATTCCCCATTAACTAGTTTATATCTACCATAAACCATAGTTAAGCCACAGAAAAGGCAACTGAAGGCTATCTTGGGGGCCCCATCCTGTATGAATCTAACTATATCTCACTGAGGTACAATGTGCTTATTATCTACTTACCAGTTGAGAGGCACATCCTAAAAATCGCGGTGGTGTCACGGTGGTAATGAGAAAATCAGTTTTTTCTGTCCCTTGGAATTCTTGGAAGAATACTTGGGCACGGGTCAAACTTACATTCCCCAAAATAGATGCTTCTACCAATCTTCTACCTAGGGTTTTTAAAGGTAAACTTCCAACTTTGTTGATTGAATTCCCAATTTTGTTGGTGAATCAAGGAAGGTTGGGGTCATTGAACTAATGTGGTAAACCCAACAATCAACAAATCACAATTTGTGTGGAATGAACACCAGATGGGTGGTGGCTAGGATGAATTACTAAGTTTACCCTCCGGTAACCATACAAAAAGCTATCGAAAATCATGATTTTTAAGAGGTAAATCAGCTATAAACAGCCATTTTCAACAGCTATGTAACAAATGACCAGAGGGTACTATTGGCTTTACGACATTGTCCATCCCTCAATTTTGCCTCATCCCCACTATTTCATGGAGAATAGCTTGGCCATCGCGAGTTTCTGCCTGCCGAGTTGCAACCGCTCTCTGTTACAAGGTGGGGTTCCTAGATAAATAGCTAGGTTAATTTATAAGTACTATATCTAGGGTTTATGGCGGATATATCTATACTTAAATGGGTTACGATGGGTTTATATATGTATATATATATATATATATTTGGTTGGTGGTATACCTACCCCTCTGAAAAATGATGGAGTTCGTCAGTTGGGATGATGACATTCCCAATATATGGAGGGAAAAACATGTTCCAAACCACCAACCAGATAGGTATATATATATATTATATATATATAAACCAACAAACACTTCACTGGGAGTTCTCACCTTGTAGTATAGCGCTGGGATGGGACCGAATGGTCCAAAACGTCCAACTTTTCTGCAATGTTGGGAGCGTATGATCTTGATGTTTAACGGTTGTCTGAAAATAGAGTGCCCCAAAGCAATCTGGTTGGTATCTAAAATCAATAAAGTACAACACTTGATGGTACCAAACAGTTGATCATAGACAACAGTTGATAACATAGCCACTGAAAATGATGATTTATAGTGGATTTACCGATTGAACATGGTGATTTTCCATAGCAAAATGTTAGTTTACCAGAGGGTACCCCAAAACAATTGATGCTTGATTCTCACTTTCCCTCTTAAAATGACCATGTGGCTGCTGGTGAATCCACCATTTCAAGACACACAAAGTGACACGTGTTCTGCCGAGAAAAACACGTCTCCCCATTTAAGATCAGCGCACGCAACGCGACGGTGGTGAACTGTCTGAAGCACATACCCTCTGGTAAACTAACATAGCTATGGAAAATATTGGAAAATAACCATCTTTAATAGGTAAATCAACTATAAATGTGCCATTTTCAAGAGCTTTTTGTAACAGTTTACCAGAGGGTCCAGAGGGTAGAACTAACGTACATTGATCCGCTAGTTTTCCATAGCGATAAAACGCTCAAGTCTCAAGTTTTGAGGTGCTGTTTTGAGGACCTGATTTGTCAAGAATTTCGGTATCACAATTGTCAACATAGCTATGACTAAACAAAGATCAGTGGGTACATAGACTAAACAATTTGGATCAAATCCCAATTGTCAATTTGGATACTCAACTGTCTATGATCCATGTTTTCATCTTTTAGAAACAAAGATCAACAAATCCCAGCTGACTCAATCGGTGTTCTGGTCCGGGCCTGTACCCAGCCCTCAACAGGATGGGTGATCCTCGGCGTGCTCACTTTGGAATCCAGCTTTGGGAGAGATGGGTTGGTCTGAAAATCTGGTTGGTTGTGCAATAACCATCCTGTGGTTAATGGTGGTTAATAGTCGTTAATAATTAATGGTGAAGAATGGTTAATAGTGGCTATGATAATACTGATTGGTGGTTGACCTACCCCTCTGAAAATATGAGTTCCTCAATGGGAAGGATGACATCCCATATATGAAATGGAAAAATAAAATTCATGTTCCAAACCACCAACCAGCAGTGGATTGGCATCATTTTCGCTACAAAAAATTGCCTGGTTGGTGGTTGACCTACCCCTCTGAAAAAATATGAGTCAAATGGGATGATTGTTCCCAATATATGGAAAAATAAAAAATGTTCCAAACCACCAGCCAGGCATCATGTTCGCTACTAACATTGCTATTTCTGGGTCTATCTTTAGACAAACCTCCAATCCTATGCGCCTACTGTATATAGTGAGATGACGACAGAATCCCACTCCCTTTTTGGGGCCAGCAAAACCAAGTCCAAGGCCTTCAGTGATGATTCTCTTGCATCAATCTGACATCTCCATTTCGTTGTTTACTCACTCTATGTCCTAATTCTATCGTGTCAAATCATATATGATTAAAAATCTAGATGAGTATTTGTAAACCCAGCAATAACTCATCACCAGTTATTCTCTATCTGGTTGGTGGTTTAGTTTAAACCCCTCTGAAAAATGATGGAGTTGAAATATGAGTCAGTTGGGATGATGACATTCCCCATATATGGAAAAATCCATTAACATCTATTAAAATCCATTAAACCACTATAATCCATTAATCCCAAGTGAATGGAAATTCATAATTTTTCCATTCATGTTCCAGGCAGCACCAAGCCTTGCCCCATGGGATGGTCAATGTGGGACCCCCGTTGTGATGTGAACGTTGGTGACTAGATTCGCCCCAGTAACTAGTTCGTTTTTTTAAGCGTACCATAAACCAGTTCGTGAAACCAACATGAATGGTCTGAATGGTACCATAAATTGGTTTAGATTCACCCCATGAATACTATAGATATATCACCAACAAAAACCATAGTGAAATTGGAGTTATAAACCAACTTAGCTATCTTGGGGGCCTCACACTGTAAACATCAACTGGTTATCCCATCAATAGCTGGCTAAAACTGGCCATTCCATCTTCGGTCTCAAGGTGGTGACTAAAACTGGTTGGGCCCCGTCAACTAATTGGGGTTCCTAGATAAATAGCTAGGTTAATTTATAAGTACTATATCTAGGGTTTGTGGCGGATATATCTACACTTAAATGGGTTACGATAGGTTTATATATATATATAGCTGATTGGTGGTTGACCTACCCCTCTGAAAAATGATGGAGTTGAAATATGAGTCAGTTTGGATGATGACATTCCCAACTTTTCATGGAAAATCATAAAATTCCATCTTTCCAGTCACCACCTATCAGTAATTGTCTCTGGAGATTTGTTTATGGTCTCAGGATGAATTATGTCATGGATTATTTCAATGGGAATAAATTTCGGGATCCTAGAATGGAAAATCAGTACCATATTGTTGATCATATTTTGAGGGGGTATTCCCTGAAATTTAGGCCCGAACAATAGGCCTTATATATGGTCTGATATGGTAGGTACCTCCAATTTAGGTTCCTGAAATGGCCATTGATTAATCTTATTCACCATGGATAAAAAACTTATCCAGTCTCTTTAACATTCATCCATGACTAACAAAAAAATGATTCTGGGTGATAAATTTAAACATGGTCTTCCATATTTTCATATCATTAATGGGTGGTATTCCATCTTATGATATCATGAAAAACCTTCCATTGATAGGGGGATTCATGACATTCATGCATATCAAGTCATTGGGTACCCCACCATGGGTCTTCGGCGCCAAAAATCATCGTCTAAATTTCCGGGTCCCATGGGTCTTCATAGGGTCTTCATATGTTTTGACCCAAAAACTAATAGTGGTTGGTGGTTAATATGGGAAAATATGGTGGGTTTAACCATGGTTAATGATGGTTAATGATGTGGATTTTCTGGTGGATTATATATATATAATATATATAATAACCCAAAACCATATGACCATATTCTGGTTGGAGGTTTCAACCTAGCCTTCTGAAAAATGATGGAGTTAAAGTCAGTTGGGATGATTATTCCATTTCCAACTGAATGGAACGTCATAAAATTCCATGGTTCCAAACCACCAACCAAATAGTGTACATGATTCATTAGATAATGCATCCTTAAACAAACAACCCTCACAGTAATTTCAGCATAACACCTGCCATTTATGGATGATTAAACATCAAATAATGGTCAATCTTTGATAGTCCACAAACATGTCATCTTTTGCTGGCTAGCTGCTTATTATCCATGTGTTTTCCATAAAAAAGAACCAGAGGAGGTCGTTTCTAGCCATCCAGTTGGTTGGATTGGTTGGGGAGGAAACATCACCATCAATGCTTCAATTTAAATTAGAGGTTACCCTCTGGTAAACATACAAAAAGCTATTGAACATGGCATAGTGGATTTTCCCATTAAAAATGGTGATTTTCCATAGTGTTTTGTATGTTTACCAGAGGGTATATGGTTGATGACATAATCCATGGTGATACATGGTTGTAAACATCACTCACATATTTTGGATGATTCAACATGGCAAATGTTTACTCTCTGGTAATTTAGTTTAAGCCCCTATGAGATAGTCATCAATTTGAACATCATCCATGGAGATAGACATCACTAACATATTGTTCAATGGGAATTTCAGGATCCTAAAATGGAGGTACTGTACCATATAAGGCTATATTTTGTGGGGATATTCTCTTACATATGCCTGACATAGGCCTTATATATGTTAGGTACCTCCAATTTAGGTACCTGAAGTGGCCAGTGAATTGTGGAAAGGGTCGAAAGGGTGGTACCTAGGTACCCTAATAAAACGCTGGGATTTATGGAGGGTAATTCCCCAAGATATAGTAATTTCATAGGCTTTGGCCCATGGCCATATTTACCCTCTGGTAAATTAACGTAACTATGGAAAATCACAATGTTTATATAATGGGAAAACCCACTATAAATCATCATTTTCAGTAACTATATTAAATTACCAGAGGGTATCTACAAACAAACGGTGGATTTTCCGCTGCCACATTCGATTACCAGAGGGTAATTGGAGATAGCCATGGAAAATCATGGAACATCATCTACAGACAGGTCATAAAAAAAGTTAGTTTACCAGAGGGTAACCCTCATTGATGTCCTTTTGGTAAAAATAGAGGGGCCGAGAGCTGGTATACCATCTATCATCATAGAAACCTGTTGGTAAAGGGGTAAACAAACCCCTCTATTAATCAACCAACCAATGGGAAAAGGACATCTATGGTAACCCTTAAGCCATCCTGTTGCTTGACCCTTCATCGCCAGAGCACTTGATCCATCGTCCCTGTCGAGGACCCATGCACATGACCTGGCGGCAAAAACCAATGGGCCATTCCGATTCATGGGGATATTTGATGGTAATATGATGAAGATATAATGGTAATGTCCGGGATTTAATGGTAATATGATGAAGATATTATGTATATATATATAGATAGAAATCTATGTATATATAATGGTAATGTTGGGGATCAATGGTAATATGATAGGGATATAACTGACATGCTGGGGATTTTTTTAATGGGGATATGTTTTGGGAAATCTTACGTGGAATGATAAGATGCCCTCCAGTAAACGATTACATGGATATGGAAAACCCAGCATGAATGTAGATCCTTTTCCGAACGGCTTTCCCCATGGGTGAATACCACATCTATGTGGCTGTTGGCCCTCGGAGTTTTAATTGTTTTGGTGGGCGATTAAACCAACAAGATTCAAGATTTAAGCAACACAAAATAAGATTTAACCAAGACGATCTGGAATTTCGTCAACAAAACTTGTGGGACTTCACCAGTGCAAATTTGGTTAAAAAAAACCAACAATTCAGAGAGAGTTAACCAACACAAGGTGGGATTTAACAAACCAAAAATAAAATAATCGACACGAATGAGATCTCATGAGATATAATGGAGATTCATAGACTGGTATACAAGTGGTATACAACGGAACCATGGTTAGATTTTTTTGAGATACAAGTGGATGCAATGGGATTTATCAGCATTTAATGGGATATTCATATGTGAATATAGGGCGGGATAATATGTATATGGATAGTGGTATATGTACCTACCCAACAATATATGATTGTTGGGTTTGCCCAAAAAAGGAAGGTGGAAGAGTTGGAGAATTTTCACTATATTCAAGATGGAATAATTTTGGAAATCAAATAAATATCGGGGTTGGTATTTGGGGAGGACTGTTGGGTCAAGATTTTGTAGCTGTAACGTAGCTCTGCCCCCCAATCACTACATTTTCCATGCACAGGCCAAAAAACAATCACTACAAAAGTGCAACCCCAGCCTGGATGAAGGGTTACTACAAAAACCAAAGAATCTAACAAGAGGCCCTTCAAGAGACCCTTAAAAAAACGTGGATGTTTGTAGTGATTTTTAAGTAGATCCCACTCAAGTCTTCAAGATCAATCCAAAAAAAGTGACAAAGTCGTTTGTAGTGATTTTTTGGTATACACTACAAAAAAAGTGAACAGAATTGTCTTTTGACAGTAAGAAATTAAATGACAAATGCAGGCGCCAGAAAACCTGGTCGTGTGTGGTCTTGTGATGATCGATGACAGTAGGTGGTTGCCATGGGGGAGGGACAAAGATTTCTTGAAGTGGATTTTGTAGCGTTGGAACGCTGCAACTTGATTTTGTAGTGGACCTCTT